>Ga0315289_10000443_pt1 | contig 64276 bp, 48 predicted proteins | sample YL17G11_40_MG_FD_203452 | JGI IMG/M metagenome (GOLD analysis project Ga0315289, IMG submission 203452) | Sediment microbial communities from Yellowstone Lake, YNP, Wyoming, USA - YL17G11_40 | ecosystem: Environmental > Aquatic > Freshwater > Lake > Sediment | place: USA: Wyoming | collected... | reverse complement strand
GTTTAAATCCAGATTTAACAGCCAATTATCCAATTTAGAAATATTCAGAATCATTAAATACAATCTTTTTCAACCCATTAAGGACGTTTATCTATATAGTTACGATTAACGCAACACTATTGCCTGTGTCCCCCTCTCTAAAATAGAGAGGGGGAGTAAGGGGGAGAGGTTGGGAGATTCGATTGATGAACCTTGAGGAAACAAAAGCTGAACTAAAAAAACTCATAGAAAAGCGCAGAACTATAGACGAGACCACCAGCGAAGCCAATATAGAAGCAACCTTAATCTCTCAACTATTCACTCTGTTAGGCTGGAATTTTCTCGATCCTTCTGTCTATGACCGTAACTCCTATGTGCGAGGAGCAGGCTACCCTGATGTTGCACTCAAGATAGACAATGAGCCGGTCATATTTGTTGAAGTAAAAAAGATTGGCAAAATCCCCAAAAATCGAATAGATCCCCAAGCCCAGATGACTCTGCCTTTGAGGGAATTGGCAGATTTGATCGACAGAACGCCTGAGGAAAAACAAGCTTTCAAATATGCCCGAAGCAAAGAGATTCCCTGGGCGATCTTGACCAACTTTGATTGTTTATATGTTTTCAACGCCGACCAAGAACGAATTATTTTGTCTTTCAAAACCCCAGATGAATATTTAGAAAAATTTAATGACCTTCTACTTCTCTCAAACGAAAGAGTTAAAGGGAAGAGTTTAGAATGGCTACAGGATCAGATCAAAAAAGAAGAAATAGATAAGAACTTTTTGGAGAAACTGAAAAACTGGCGGGTTTCTTTAGCTCAAAACATATATGATGAAAACCGGGATAATCACATTTTGAAAAAGGAAACCGGGGACTTTGATTTTGATCAACTGATGCACATCGTCCAGAGGATTCTCTCCCGTTTATTGATTATTCAAATTGCAGACGATAGAGAAGTTCTTCGCACTCACAACATTCTTGAGACCTCTTTAAAAAGCTTTGAGGATAAAGGTGACTACACCAAGAAGGATTATCTTCTGAAAGAGTTCGTTGACCTTTCTCACATGATGGACGAACATCATAACACCACAATCTTCGCTCCCGGACATCCTTGCGAAAAGGTTTTTATCTCCAATTCAGTCTTTGCCCGAATCATAAGGGAGCTTTGTCACATCTCATTCAGAAAGATGACCGCGGATATTTTGGGCGCAACCTATGAAAGCTATTTAGGCTACCGCTTTAGTTTGAAAAATGGAAGAATAGAAGCGGAAGTGGACCAAAGGGTGAGGAAGCAAGCTGGCATCTACTACACTCCTTCCTATATCGTGCGCTACATTGTAGACAACACCTTAGGAGTTAAACTAAAAGAGTTAGAGGATCAATATGGATTGGAGGCAGGAGAGAAAGCCAAAGATTTAAAGATTTTAGACCCTGCTTGTGGCTCCGGTTCTTTTTTAATTTATGCCTTTGATGTGTTAGCTAATTTCTATGAAAGGATAAACGAAAAAATAAAGGACGAGCAGGTTAGATTATCTATCGAACATACTAATCCCGATATCTTCGAAACACGGGAAAAATTTAAACATCTTCCTTCAAGAGTAGCCGACTATCCTAAACGGATATTAGAAGACCATCTTTACGGTGTGGACTTAGACCCCGCCGCCTGTGAAATTGCCACCATAAATTTGGTGATCAAAGCCTTTGAGAAGATAAAGAACAAAAAGCTCCCCTTGATCTTGAATCAAAATGTTAAGGCAGGAAATTCCCTTATTTCGGGAATTGAGAAAAAAGAAGATTTGGGGAAATTCAAAGACGAAATAACAGAGCACGTCGAGCTGAGAAGAAAATTAAAAGAGGCTGAGGGTGATGAGGAAAAACGAGAATTGATGAAGGAGATCGACCAGTTGAGAGAAAAAGTAAACTCAGAGCTTAATGAATCCTTAAAGAAATATTTTGACCAGCCCGAGGAAAAAAGACCTTTCAATTGGGAATTTGAATTTCCCGAAGTTTTCGATTCGGAAAAGACAGAAGAGCAAAAAGGGTTCGATGTGGTAATTGGAAATCCACCGTATTTGCTTATGCAGATTTCAAATACCCCTAAGCCGGTTCTAGACTACATAGAGGTAAATTTTAAAGTAGCACAATATAAAATAGACTCATATCACTTGTTCCTAGAAAGAGCTCTTTTGCTACTAAATTTTAATGGGATTCACAGCTTCATTGTCCCTAATACATTTCTTACTAACAAATTCACAAACCGCTTGAGAGAATACATTTTGAGCATTTGCGCAATTCAAAACATTAGTATGATTCCCGAAACTGTTTTCGAAACAGCAGAGGTAGACAATTGTATTGTTGTCTTTCAAAGACAAGAAAATACTCACGTAAGAAGCGAAAATGAGATTTCAATCTTTGACTTTGAGAGGAAACCCGATGACAAAATTAGTTTCCTTCCGATTGGCCGGATCAAGCAAAAGACATTTGAGGAACAAGATGGATGCGTGTTTAACGTTAACTTGGCTTCCACTGTAGTTCGGATAGCAGAAAAGATCCAACGGGATAGTATTCCGTTAGGTTCGTTGCTGAGAGTATATTTCGGCATTCAAACCCATGACAGGAAAAAGTATGTTTCTGGTAGCAGAATAGATAAAACATACAAAAGGGCTTTGGACGGAGAAGATATCCAGAGATATTGCCTTACCCCAAAACAAAGATATGTAAAATTCGTTCCCTCTGCCATCAAAAGTGGAGGCGAACCGGAAGTGCACTTCGCAAAAGAGAAAATTATAGTTTTGCAGATAGGCAGTGAACCCAAAGGCACACTAGACACTAATAAAAGTTGTACACTTAATACTATTTACAACCTGATTCCTAAGAAACTAGGGAAGTATAATATAAAATATCTTTTAGGACTCATTAATTCCAGGGTTATTGGAAGTTTCTGGCGAATGAGGTTTTATGATAGAAAACAGCTTTTTCCAAAAATCAAAAAGAAACCATTGGAAAGCATACCTGTTCATATAATAGATTTTTCAAACTCCCGTGAAAAGGCTAAGCATGACCAATTGGTCACATATGTTGACATCATGCTGGAAAGAAACAAGCAGAAAAAGGAGCAGGTCAAAATCTTTGAGCAGGTGCTAAAGAATCACACCCATGAGTTTGAGACTTTTGGCAAGTCTTATTACGAGAAACCGGAATATATTGAAAAGATAGATAAAAAAGCAACAGAAGTCGCTAACTCCACCGATGAGGTTTCCAAAATCTTTTTAGAAGAGGAAAGAAAAACGCTGGTCTTCTCTGTTTTGCTTAATGGTGAAAGACAAGCTGCTTTGAGGTTAAAAATTGACGAGGAAGATTTTCGGTTGTTTCTGTTTTATTCTGTGCGAAAATATTTAGAAGAAAACAAAAGAAGAAAGAAGTGGACTACTAAGTCTTTACCTAAGGTCTTGGATGTGATTTTGGGGAGATTAGAGGTTCCTATTTTCAAAACCAAAGCACAGGTTTATGACCCGGATCACAATCTAAAAATGATTGATCTGGTGATCAAAGAATTTAAAGCTAAATTCTTCAAACAATTCCCGAAAGGCAATTTGCACTTAAGCCAGATAGAAGATGAGATTCAGGATACTGATAATTCAATTGATGCTCTGGTTTTCAAATTATATGACCTGAATAAAAATGAAGTCACCACTGTTCTGGATTCAATGGAGACACCAGAGATCATAAAGAAAGATATTTTGAAAAAATTTGAGGCGATGAAATAGAAACCTCACCCCCTTTAGTCCCCCCTCTCCACAAGTGAGGGTGTGTCAGAATTTCGGTTTTTGTAGCCGCCCCGTTTAGCGGGGCGAAATCGAGATGTTGAATTCCAATGACTTACGTCCATATGGACGGCTACAACCTCAAAACACAATTGTGACACAGTCTCAAGTGTGGAGAGGGGTTCACCCTGAAGGGGAAACAGGGGGAGAAGTCGTAGAAGAAATTGTCGGGCAACCTACGGTAGCCCGACTGATACCACAGAGGAGAAAAATCTGGAGTGTTCACCTTTAGGTGAACCATGAAAAGCTTGTTGTTTTCTTGCAAAGAGAAATTTCGGAGAGAGGATGTTTCAGATCAAGCTAAAGCTTGATACTCCACAAAATATCCCAATTTGATTTTTTAGAGATTTTTTTAGGAAATGTAAATGAAGTCTTCTAATGCGCAAGCCAAATATATCTGGGTTATTTCTGATGGTTCGGGCTCCACGGCAGAAAGGGTATTGCAGGCATCTTTAGTTCAGTTTGAACAAAAGAACGTAATAGTGGAGCGCATACCGGACGTGCGAACAGAGAAGCAGATAAAAGATATTATTAAGAAAGCTTCTAAACAAAAGGGACTGGTCGCCTACACTTTAGTTTCCACAAACCTGCGTAATGAAATCGCCACCAGAAGCAATGAATATAACGTGCCCACAGTCGATCTTTTGGGACCCCTGTTGACCTCATTAAGTAATTTTCTGGCTTCGTCTCCCGAAGCCAAGCCCGGTCTTTTGGATGAGCTGGATCACCATTATTTTAGAAGAATCGATGCGGTCGGCTTTGCGGTCAAGCATGACGACGGTCAAAGATTGGAAGATTTGCCCAAAGCGGATGTGGTGATAACCGGAGTCTCAAGAACTTCAAAGACTCCTTTAAGCATGTATTTAGCATACAACAGAAGCTTATTGGTGACCAACGTTCCTTTGATTTTGGGGTTAGAAGCACCCTCTGGGCTTTTCAAAATAGACCAAAGAAAGATTGTCGGGTTAACCGTCAATCCAGACATATTGATACGACTTCGTCAAACCCGCTTAGCTCAGCTGGTTCATACGGACTTAAATTATGGCGATCCAAAACATGTCAAAGAGGAGCTGAGATATAGCCACGAGATCTTCAGGAAAAATCCCCGCTGGTCTGTTATCGACATAACCGGCAAAGCCATCGAAGAGGTGGCTAACGAGGTGTGCAGGTTGACGGTCGAGAGCCTGGGATAATTTATTCGTGGTTCAAGATGTTCTGATGCCGAACTAGGATAGCTTTCTATGATGCGCCCTCAAGGAGACCATGTAACTCCGTTAAGGGTCACTTAGAAAGTATCAAAATGTGGCGGGCTAAGAGCCCGCCCTACGCGGTTGGGTGCTAAACAGTTACAACGTGGTTCCGCGTAGGCGGGGTTCATCCTGAAGGGATTCACCCTGAAGGGCTCCCAGCCCCGCAACAATTACTTAACCTTATGAGTAGATAAGGTCGAAACAGCTCAAAAACATAATTCTTGGCGCTGTGTTATGAAAAATTAGAAAATAAAAGTCAATGGAGGTATCATAACCATGAAAGTGAGAGATATCTTAAAAAACAAGGGATCTGAGGTCATTACCATTGGAGCAGAGGCAACCGTCTATGAAGCCATAAGGACTCTGGTAGAGAAAAACATAGGGGCACTTTTAGTATTAGATGAGAATAGCAAGATCATTGGAATCATCACGGAAAGGGACATATTGAAGGAATGCGACCGCCGTTTGGAGTTACTTAAGCAGACCAAAGTCAAAGAGGTAATGACCAAGGACCTGATCGTAGGCTCTCCGGATGATGAGATAGATTATGTGGAGAGTGTGATGACGCAAAATAGAGTCAGACATCTTCCCATCATTGCTAATGAGAAATTAGAAGGGATCATCTCCATCGGCGACGTGGTAAAAGTTCTGCATCGGGAGTGCAAGGTCGAAAATCGCTATCTAAAAGACTTCATTTCGGGGAAGTATCCAGGCTGAGGCGATTTTTAGTGAAGGACTACGGATTTTTGGGTTGCGTATTTCAGTTCGGACAGAAGTTATGCTCAAGGTCCGTCCTTCGACTTTGTTCAAGACGGTGAGCCCTTCGACTACGCTCAGGATAAACTTGTCGAACCGTAAGAGGTGTGGGGGTACAATCCCCACCCCAACGAGAGGGCGTCTGTCAAGCTTTGAGGGGAAGCTTTGATGCTTTTCAAAATAGCTTCTTTTATTCTGCCTTTTATCTTCCTCGTTTTTATTTTGACCTTCTCTTCACACGCACAACTGATCTCTTCTGAAATTTATGAAACCGAGGAGGACCTGCAGGAAGGCTTGGAATTGGGGCTTTTGACCTTCGATCAATATCTGGAACTTCTGGATTTGATCCAATCCAAAGTTATACCTACCTCTGAAGAAGCAGATAAACTTTTTTTTGTCCCGGATGTATCACCTGGAGATATTTCTCAGATACAGAACAAAGAACAAAAAGATATTCTGCTAAATCAGAGAACCGATCCCTTCTTAAGTGAAAGCCAAAAAAGAAGACCCGGTCTTTCTGGAAAGTTGGTTTGGAGATTCCATGACGAATTTCAAGATGTGGACAAAACCGATAACTACCTCAACCTGGAAATTGCCAACAAAAACAACCTTATCTGGCGATTAGATGCAGACCAGAAAACAAACCAGGATTTACTAATCAGAAAAAGATCCTTGAGATTTTTTTATCCGAAATCTTCGACTCAACTGATAGTAGGCAATTTTGACAAAAAAATCGGGCTGGGCTTGAATGTCGGCTATCACCCTTTCTTCGCTTATAGCAGTTTTTCTGATTTGAAAGCAAAAGACTCTTTTCTTTATCCCACCCTGGGCAGATATAATGGAATTTACGCAGAATCGAAGTTCGATTTTTTGTCCTTTTTAGTTTTTTATTCAAGGAATAAACGAGAAAAGATAGAGGACCAGGTCACAGCTTTCGATCTGAATTTTCTTAATAAGGGAATCAAGCTGGGTTTATGCGTTTCAGAAGGAAAACTTAAAAATATCGAAAACAAAGGCTCTTTTCAAGATGATTGCAAGAGCCTTCATTTTGACTGGGAAGCGAAGTCAATTGAATTATGCGGTGAATATGCGCTGACTTCCAACAAAAAGGGCGCACGGGCATTTGACTTTTTCTCCTGGGGAAAATCTTATCGAGTTGATTTTGCATGGTGGAGCTATGATGATGGTTTCGTTCACCCCTTCGGAGGAGGTTTGTCCAATCCGGATTATGAGACCATTTATTTGGAAAAGATAGATTACGACTACAGATCCAGACAGGCGGGGGAAAGAGGAATATTCTTTAAGTCCCAATATCAACTTTTCAATAAGCTCAACGTAGATTTCTCTTATATCCAATGGAGAGAGACAAAAGGGTTGCCCGAAAAAATGAAATTCAAATTGGGGTGCGGGTATGCTTTTTCTAAAAGCTTTTCTTTTTTGATTTATCTGCTCTGGACCGACCCCGATTTGGAAACAAACGGAATTGACCAGAAAGTTTCTTCTGTGAATTTATTTTACTCCCCCAAGAAGAATCTTGATTTAAGATGCATCGCAAACTACCGGACCCAAGACAAGAAAAACTATGGAGATTTCCAATTAAGGGCACGAACTCAGATGATTTCCCATTTCGATTTTACTTTATGGCTAAAATACAATGACTCTAATTTCTCAAAATCTAAAGACGGATATTTCAGTTTTCATGCTCAGGAAGAGGTGAGATTTTTCAAAAATTATTTTGTTTCGGCAGAATATGTGACTAAATTCTATCAGGATGAAAATAAAGTTGACACTAAAACAGTAAGAGTAAGAATGGAAGCTTTGTGGTAAGGTCTTTGGTTGATTTTTCCACAGAATACTTGAGAGCCATATGCAATCAGTGAAAACTTCAAAGAAAGGAGGCAAATCATGTTGAGGGTGGTTCATTTTGAAATAAATGCAGATGATCCAGATCGGGCTGTAAAGTTTTACCAAGAGGTGTTCGACTGGAGAATCAAGAAATGGGAGGGTTCCATTGATTACTGGTTGGTCATGACTGGACCAGATGACCAACCCGGCATCAATGGTGGAATCATGAAGCGAATGGACCCAGAAGCCACTACCTACAACACGGTCAATGTTCCGTCTGTTGATGAATTCTCAAAAAAGATTATAGAACATGGAGGGAAGGTTGTAGTTCCGAAGATGGTGGTGCCCGGGGTGGGGTATATGGCTTATTGCGCAGATACTGAGGGAAATATTTTCGGAATTATGCAGGAAGATACCACCGCTCGGTAAAGATCCAGGGGGCGAGGTTCTGCAGAAATCAGCGCCGGGGTAACCCTTTGCTGAACGGTAAACGTCAGCCATGGCCGCACCATATTCGGTTCGGACAGTGGTTCTATCCCTATCCATAAAAAGGGTGAGGGTGCAACCCCCACCTTAGCCGGAGGCATAAAACAGATGAAATCCGTAAAAACACCAGTTTTGGATTTGGAATTTTACCCTTTGACCCCGGATCGTTGGAAAGACCTTGAAGAGTTATTTGGAGAACGAGGGGCTTGCGGTGGATGTTGGTGTATGTCGTGGAGACTACCAAGGTCGCAATTTGAACGGCAAAAAGGGACCAAAAATAAACTGGCTCTGAAAAAAATAGTCAATTCAGGCGAAGTTCCCGGAATCCTTGCCTATGCTGGAGGCAAACCAATTGCCTGGTGCTCGCTGGGTCCAAAAGAGACATACCCAACGCTGGAAAGATCTCGTATCTTGAAAAGAATTCTTGAAAAACCAGTTGAAAGCGGGGATGATAAACCTGTTTGGTCTATTGTTTGCTTCTTCGTTGCCAAGCCGGAGAGAAATAAGGGGGTGTCTGTTAAAATACTCAGAGCCGCTGTGGATTATGCTAAGAAGAATGGTGCAAAAATTGTGGAAGGATATCCCAAGGAGCCGAAAAAAGGGAGATGGCCTGACGCTTTTATATGGACCGGACATGTTTCAGCTTTCCAAAAAGCAGGATTTGTGGAAGTTCACCGTCCTTCACTCACTCGATCAATAATGAGATATTTTATTGAGAAGACAAAATGAAACCTTTCAAGCTGTGTCAGGATCAGCTTCTCGGCAGCACTAAACCCTTTGGAAATATCTTGACTTTTGGATGGGGAATGGATAAAATGAAAAACATCGATTTCTCTTTGAAAATCGGTGGCATAGACGCAATAACAGATAACCCGGGAGGTGGAAAACGGACCCCAGCATTCCACTCATCTGGTATGTAGCCATGGGCATAGCTTTTGGATTACTTCTTGGATACACTATCGGAATGCTCATTGGCGTTTCCAAGGGCAGGCAACAACTCATTAATAAAATAAAACTCCTCGTAGCACGAGAGAAGATCGATTTTGATGTTGATAAATTGCTTCAAAGTAAAAACAGTAGACTCATCAAAGAAGATTTCCTGTAATGCGGCGTGTAACGGGGGATAGCGTCTAACCCCCACCCTAACGAGTTAGGAGCACTTAAATTATAGGAGGAGACAATGTGTGAATTCTGTACCCAACACGGCGAGGGGAAGAAGTGGTATTTAGTTATGAACAATTACTCCCGCGAGCTTTTTGCCCAGAAGGGACGAGAGGAGTTTTTTGAGGATTTTCTGGCAAATGTTGAAGAAAGTAGCACCAAAGGGGTGGCGAAACTGGACGCCATCAGAAATAAACCTTTGATTTATCGCTTTATTCGACGTATGTCTCTGCGCAAACAAAAGGCTAACCACTACGGTCAGGTGGTACCTATCGAGGATGTCGATCAGATCATCGATCTGCAAAGCTCTATTGTGCGACTTCCCTGTTTCTGTCGTAAATTGACCACAGGACGCGAAGCTCGTTATTGCTTCGGCATAGGTGTTGACCCAACCGGTCTTCTGGGAAAATATCCAGACTACGCTCACAGTTTCGAGGTGCTTAAGAGAGAAGAAGCTAAAAAGCTCTTGCGCTCCTTCGACGAGCAAGGCTTGGTGCACTCTATCTGGACCTTCAAGACGCCATACATCGGCGGGCTGTGTAACTGCGATCAAGATTGTATGGCTTATCGTATGACCGTTAAGGAAAAACTGCTTCCGAAAATGTTCCGTGCGGAGCATGTGGCAACAATTGACTGGGAACTATGCTCCGGCTGTAAGGAGTGCATTTCGCAGTGCCAATTCGGAGCCATCTTATATTCTAACACTCACAAGAAGTCGAACATCAACGTCATGAATTGCTACGGTTGCGGCGTGTGCCGTGCTGTCTGCGCGCAGGGAGCCATAAAGTTGAAACCTCGATCTGACTTCTCCAGGTTACCTTGGTAGGTTCGAAATGCCATTTAGGACTTTCGGACAAAGTTCTATTCCCTCTCCCCTGGGGGGAGAGGGTAGGGTGAGGGGGAGTAAGGAAAAATCGAAAATCGTAATTCAAAGAGAATATATTTGACCTACCACGGCTCTTAAGGTTGAAAGAGAGGAAACAATGAAGATAGATATAAATGCCCAGGCTTGTGGGAATCCATTGGACTGTCGTTTGTGTCTGGATCGTTGTCCGGAGAAAGTTTTTGGAACTTATCCTCGCAAGGGAAGGAAACCAGGCGTGTCAGCCGAAGATTGGGTCATTTTTCCCATGTTCGTTTCGCAGTGCACCGGCTGTTTAGAATGCGTTGGTTTTTGTCCGCATAAGGCAATCTCAATACAGAAGTGATCGTCTCTTGAGGAAATCAAATAAACCTGCAAGTTCGAAATTTCCGTTAGGACTTTTGAACGAAATGAAAAGTGTCGGATGGTCCCCAAATAAGAACTAAACTTCTATCCAGAGGAAAAAATAAATATATGGCTACCTCGATGGTTGCGGATATTATTAAAGGGTTTGTTAATCTTATTGTTAAAGCTTCAGAATGGTTTTTTGCTTATCCCGTTAACATCAACTATATCGGACAATTTGAAACAGAGAAGGGATACGTTTTTGTTGTAGAAGTATATACTGAAGAAAACCGAGTAATTCAAATTCCCAAAAAGAATTTCAGCGTCAAAATTATAGTTGACTCTAAGAAAGCTCGTAAAATGAAGGAGAAGCGTGTTTATGGTGAACATATAGACATTTTTGATTCAGAAGTTCTGTTAAAGACTTATCTTAGTGGTAGAACCTATGGTAATGTACTTAATTATGTAGCCTGTCATAAACAACCTCAACGTTTGTTCTTGTTGACTCGTGTCAAAGGTCCTAATAGTGAAAATCCTTCTTTACGTTTTCAGCTGGGTAAGTTTTATCAAAAAGTAAAAATAAAACTTAAAAAGAGGATATTTTTCTTAACATACGTTGAGATACCTATGCGAAAAATTACCATCATCAGTGGTAACGACAGAACTCAAATTGTAGATGCTGAAAATTAAGGCATTTCAGTTGGTCCGAAATGTCCCTTAGAATTTGCAGACTAAATTGATATTGTGGGATAGTCCCGTTCAAGGTGGGATATATCCGACTTACATTAACTATTAAGAGAAAATTAGGAGGTGAAGATGACGGAAGAAAAGAACACTCTCCCTAGAGGAGAAGGAAAGAACGATCTCTATATAGGAGTTCGAAATGATCTGAGTCCATTCTATGTGGATTTGGAAGCACTTACTAGAGGACTAGTGATAGTCGGACAATCAGGATGCGGAAAATCTTTCTTAATTGGTCGGGTTGTGGAAGAGATTGTGCGAAAAACAACGGAAAAAACTCGTATACTGGTCATTGATTCAAATTCTGATTTTTGTGGGGATCTAAAACTAAAACCAGATGAAATGTTTGAGAAAAAGTGCTTAAATAGTTACAACTCCGGATCGTTGAAGGATCGAGAATTTGATGTCTTCAAAGAAAGAGAACAACAATATTTCGATGCACTTAAATCCTTTTCCCCTTTACCTATTGGACAGTTGTTTGGAAGAGAGGAACAGTTCAATCTCTCTTGGGAATGGTTAGTTAGCGATTCAGATAGATTTGTCCAGGTAGTGAAAGCAGATACCTACTCTATTGGTTATCGTTTAGCTCTACTAAACGTAGTAGGTAAGATAAAAAGCGAATATGAAAGCAACAGCTTAGGGTGGACCAAAGCTGCAATGGAACTGTCTGAGGTAAGATCTGGTCCCGTTGATTATCTAGAATATCTTAAAGATAGAAATCTCATTGCACCAAAGGGATTTGATGTGGGGGATTGTTTGGAATTGACAATTGATTTAGAGAATGAACTTAACGCAGGTGTCTGGAGTGAAAGTGTTGGAGAAGTAGGGTTTCCTGAACGCTTATTTTTGGATAGCAGAATAAATTTTATGGAGGTAGAAACAATAGCAAACAAAAAGTCTCGATTGAAAACTGTGGCTTGCTTTCTAATACATTGTCTAGATGAGCATAGGGATTTGACGGAAGAATATCGAGATTCACGGGCTGAAGAGAATGATCAAAGTATTACTGAAGCAGAACAACAGCTTAGGCATACTTTCATATTGATTGACGAGGCTCAGAACTATGCTCCGGAGGAAACCAACGATCCGCATGAAAAAATGTTGGGTGAGCTAATACATACTATAGCTGCTGAAGGAAGAAAGTATGGGCTCCATGTAATTCTTGCCACACAACGACCTAATAAAATCAAGCGTGGGTTATTAGGTGAATGTGATAATGCCATTATTATGAAAATGAATTCACGTTCCGACTTGGAGCATTTAGCTAGGGAAATGCGAATTTTGGATGTGAAACTACTTGAACCCTGCTTACACTTTCAGGGACAAGGTAATGCACTCGCCGTCGGCGAGATGACACGCATGGCTCCGTATGTGCAGTTATTTAAGTCTGCTCCCCGGCGCACACGCGAAGGCGGAGTGGACATTCCAGGCTTCTAAATCTGTAAACGCACCCAATGTGTCGGATAGTCCCACCTTATGCGGGAGATATCCGACCTACGTTTGATTCGGTTTCAAGCCCGCCTCGAGCTCCAACAGATATTTTTTTCGCCACACCTTACCACCATAGCCACGCAAGTTACCGTTGGCTTCAATCACCCGGTGGCAGGGTATGACAATGGAAAGATAATTGGCGCCGTTTGCCCGACCCACCGCCCTCCGCGCACCCGGTTTACCCAGCTTGTCCGCTATCTGGGAGTATGATCTGGTTTCACCATACGGAATCAAAAGCAACTGCTCCCAAGTTTTCCTCTCAAACGGCGTGCCGGTAACGTCAACCGCTACTTTAAACTTCTTTATCTTTCCGGCAAAATAATCCACAAGCTCTTTTTCAAGCTGATCTAAGTGTTTATTATTACCTTCAAGTAGCGGCATCTTGTAGCGCTTTTCCACCCTTTGTTTGATTCGCTCTACTCCACCGCGGTCATGCCATTCTAAAAAGCAGACGCCCTCTTCGGTGGCGCCCGCTATCATTTCGCCGAGTGGGCTTTCTAAATCACGAAACAGAATCTTATTGTTTTGCATAGAACCTCCCTGGTGGTTTACCAAATTGTCTTGTAAATGCCTCACGAAAACCGCTTGCCGATTCATATCCGCACTCGTAAGCGGCTGAAAGATAACTGTAGCCCGCCTCAATCAGCCTGCGGGCATGATTCAGTCGCAACCTTCGGTGAAAAGCCAAAGGCGTCATCCCCAGATGAGTTTTGAAGTATCTTCGGATGGTCGAAATATCCACACCCGCCATCTGTATGAGTTTGCCTTCATTCAGCCTTTCCGTCCGGTTCTCTCTCATAGATCTCAAGACGGTGTGAAGCCATGAGGGTAGGACATCGGGGAACTTCTCCGATTTGCATCGTTTGCACCCTCGCAGGCCCGCCGCAATGGCCTCTTCACGGGTGGGATAGAAAACCACGTTTATCGGTTTTGGCTTCTTGGCTTTGCACGATGGCAAACAATAAATACCGGTCGAGTGCACACCTACGTAAAACTTACCATCGTAGGTGGAATCGTTTTTGGTCATCGCCTTGATCATTTCTTTGTAGCTTGGTTTCAGCATGATAACAAGTTAATATAGACTTGCTCACCCGTCCACCGATTTTCGAGCAAGTAAGTAAAATATTTTCTTTTGCCTATTTCTATTCGTTTACGGAAAAAATCTCTTGCCTGCCTCATACTTTCTTCGTAAAATGTCGAAGTGAAGAGCATCTAAAAGGTTATTATAAAGAGGAGAAGAAAATATGAAACCTCGTAGTTTGATTACCGTGATTTTAGGTAGCATTTTGACTGTTTTAGGAATAGTCACCCTTGTAATTAGCGGCAGCGCCGCCGGAGCAATCCCTTTGCTTATCGGTGGCTCGCTTGCTTATTTAGGCTGGCGCGGAGGTCGCACTGCCGTTCTTGTTTTCGGTCATGCCTGTATTGTGATCGGATGTGCTATGATCACCTGGGGGATATATCTTTTGCCGTATTCTAAACCGACCTTGGCACATATTTTTGCGCGTCCCCTTTTCTGGGGTCTATTCTCATTGTTCGGCGGTATCTGCGCCAACTATCATGGCTTCTGTCGATGTATTCGCAGGCAAGAGTAAGCGGAAGCGACCAACGAAAGTAGAAAAATTTTTAACCTTGCTAATAGAGGATAAAAACATGCAGGTCCTGGTAATGTATTATTCAAGATCGGGAAATACCAAAAAACTGGCCCAAGAAATAGCCAAAGGAGTGCAAGAAGTTGGAGAGGTAAAATGTGTATTGAAACCAGCATCGGAGATTAGAAAAGATGATTTCTTGACTTCTGAGGGAATTATTGCCGGGTCTCCTGTTTATTTCGGAACCATGGCGGCTGAATTAAAAGAAGTTTTTGACAAATTTGTTGGTATCCGCAGGCACATGGAAGATAAAATAGGTGCCGCTTTTGCGACCTCTGCCGATCCATCCGGGGGAAAGGAGACTACCATTTTCTCGATCATCCAAGCCATGCTGATATACGGGATGATTATCGTGGGAGACCCTCTGGACGCAACCGGTCACTACGGTGTATCATGTATCGGAGCGCCTGATAAAGAAACGGCTTTGAATGCACAGAAGATGGGAAAGAGGGTGGCTTTATTGGTCAAGAAGCTAAAAGGTTAGTGCTGAAATAAGATATTGAGCGGGATATATTATGTCAAAAATATACATCCAGCCGCCAGATCACGATAGCTTTGATACTTTCCTATCTTACGCGAAAGAACAGGGTTACAACTTGGAGATTGCATCGTTTGCATATAGCAGTGTGTTAGATTCCAACTGGCAAGAGATATTGAGAGATCATCAGTGTAAACTATGCGGTTTTACTGGAACGATTTCCCTTCATGGGGCATTTATGGAGTTAATCGTTCATAGCAGAGATAAGAGAATTAGAGAAGTCGCAAAGGATAGAATCTTTCAAAATCTTGAAATCGCCAAAGCTCTGAATGCAAAGTATATTGTTTTTCTTGGGAACTTTAATCCCTTAATCAAGCATGACAGTTATAAAAAGAACTGGATTAACCAGAACGCAATTTTTTGGTCTGAGCTTCTCGATAATTACCCCATTACAGTCGTGCTGGAAAATCTATGGGAACCAACGCCAGAAATATTTAAGGAGTTGCTGGACCAAGTCAGGTCCGCGCGTCTTAAAATCTGTTTTGATACTGGACACGCGAATATCTTCTCAAAGGTTTCCTTTGAGGAATGGATTGCTGTGTTAGGTGAGGATATTGTCTATATGCACGTCAATGATAACAAAGGGGATTTCGATAACGAACTCGCCCCGGGTGAAGGCAATATCGATTGGCATAAGTTTTCGGATCTAATTGCAAAATATGGGATTGCCCCCCAGATAGTATTCGAGGTTGGAATACTTGAGAAAACGGTACAATCGCTTAAGTATTTTCAAAAAGAAAATATTTATCCCTTTAATGTGTCTGCCAGCAACAGCATATAGAAGCGTGTTTGCAGTTCACCCGCTGAAAAGCGGGTTTGTCTAAAGGTCTTCCTTGGCTTCACTTCTTTCGGTTCTCAGGACCAGCGGGACAGGCAGACATTTCGCAAACAAGCAAACCGCATATGAAATTACTATTTCAAGAGGGAAGGTATGTTGATAAAAAATTTGAAGAACTGTGAAGAAATAATCGCAGGGGACAATTCAATCCTAAAAGAATTGTTGAATCCTTTAAAGGGCGACATTATTACGAGCTATAGTCTGGCTCACGCCAAGGTTAAGCCGGGCGAGATTACTTATGCACATAAGTTAAAGAGTTCAGAAGTTTACTATTTATTGGAGGGCGAGGGAGAAATGTATATAGATAACGAAAAAGAAAAAGTGTTGGCTGGGCAAGTTGTTTACATTCCCCCGAACTCGGTTCAGAGAATAAAAAACACGGGGAGGAATGATTTGATTTTTTTGTGTATTGTGGACCCCGCCTGGAAACCCGAAGACGAAGAAGTGGTGGAACCATCATCGTAATGTAACTTATATTAGACCGTGTATTTGGTTTGCCTCGCTTACGTGTCATGTTGAGCGAAGCGAAACATCTCTTTTATTTACCTGGCTACCAACCTTCGCATCTAATTGAAGTTTACACAAAAGCTCTTGGAATTCAGATTGTTCGCTACGCCCAGAATGACATGTAAAAATAGTTTCTGCGTTTCTATTAGTAAAATGAACTCAAAAGGTTTGTGCCTGCAAATAAAGACCTCATTATTTGATAGAGGTGCATCGCTGGTTGGCTTTGCTGATTTGATTGAAATACCAGCAGAGGTTCGTCATTCTAAAAGATTTGCTGTGTCCATCGCTATGGCGTTGGATGCATCCATAATTGCAAATATCCATTCTGGTCCAACCCAAGAGTATTATCATGAGTATAAAAGGGTCAACGCCTTTTTATCAGATTTAGGCAAATTAACTTCCAGCCTGATAAGAGATCAGGGATATCAGGCAATTTCAAAAGAGCCCACAGGTGTAGGAATTGATCCTCAGACGGATAGCACGGCTCTTCCACACAAAACTGTGGCTACGCGAGCAGGACTTGGATGGATAGGAAAATGTGCGCTTCTAGTGACTAAAGAATATGGCTCAGCCATTCGACTCACTACAGTTTTAACTGATGCTGAGTTAGAAACGGCGATTCCGACGGATCATTCGCTCTGCGGCGATTGCGTGATTTGTGTAAACTTATGTCCTGGGAACGCACCCACAGGAAAGAACTGGAACGTGAAGTTATACCGAGATTCTTTCTTCAATTCCTCTGCCTGCCGTAGAGCGGCAAGAGAGGGAGCAGCGAAGATTGGAATTGACGATACCATTTGCGGAATATGCATCTCCGTTTGTCCTTGGACCATAAAATACATTGAAAGGGAAGGCGGTACCTAATAGATGCTTGACAGGCTACATTTCTATTAGCGCTTTGTCCTTTCAGAGGAAAATGGAAGATGGAAAGTGACTGAAAAATCGATCATCATCATTGGGGCGGGGCTGGCTGGTTTATCTGCCGGCTGTTACGCCCAGATGAATGGATACAAAAGCCGCATCTTCGAGCACCACACCCAACCAGGTGGGGTGGCAGCCACCTGGGCACGTAAGGACTATACCATTGACGGTGGTATCCACTTCATCATGGGTCACAAACCGGGCACAGCACTCCATGAGTTGTATCGCCAGCTGGGCATCTCCCAAACCAGCCGCTTCGTGGACATGACCACCTATGGCCGCTTTCTGGATGAAGTTAGTGGGCGTAGCGTAGAGGTCACACAGGATCTCTTGCGTCTGGCGGACGATTTAAAAGCCTTCTCACCAGCCGATGCCCGGGTTATTGACGAGTTGATAGCTGGGGCTCGTGCCATGCAGGGACTCGACACAAGCGAAATAGGGATGGGCAAGCCTCCCGAATTGAAGGGTCCCCTGGATAAGATAAAAGAGATGTGGAAGACGCGTAGATTGTTCAAGTATTTCACCGGCAAGTACTCAAAATCCGTCGCCGATTATGTAAACGCTATTGGTGATCCGTGGCTACGTGAGTGCATTAAAAACCTATTCTTACCGGAAGTGTCGGTCTGGTTCATATTTATGATTTTGGAACTTCTGGCAGACGGGCAGTTAGGATTACTCGAAGGAGGATGCCTGGACTTCGTCCGATCCATCGAGAAACGTTACCAGAACTTAGGGGGGCAAATAACCTACAAAGCCACTGTGGAAAAGATATTGGTGGAAAACGACCGAGCCATGGGCGTGCGTTTGGCTGAGGGGAGCGAGCACCGTGCCGACATCGTGGTCTCAGCCGCGGATGGCTACAGCACCATATTCAAAATGCTGGGCGGTCGCTACACCAGTAAGAAGATCAAAAACCGCTATGCTAATTGGAAGTTGTGCCGCCCTCTCATGATGGTAAGCTACGGTGTGGCGCGGGAGTTTCCCCACGAACCACCCTTTACCACCATCATGCTAAAACATCCCTTCACCATAAACAACCAAACCATCAGAGGGATTTTTGTCCGCATCTTCAATTATAGCCGAAAATTTGCCCCGCCAGGCAAGACCGTAGTCCAGGTTGAGTTTGAAACGGAATGGAACTTTTGGAATGACCTGCAAAGGGAGGATAGATCTGGCTACGATGCCGAGAAGGAACGGATTGCAAAAGAGGTTTTGAAGAGATTGGAGGCACACTATCCCGGCATATCATCGCAGGTGGAGGTTATCGACGTAGCCACGCCCTACACCACCTGGCGCTATACCAAAAATCACAAAGGGGCTTGGGGTGGATGGCTTTTGACGCCGGAAGTGGTCAATACGCCTTTGGAAAGGACCCTCCCTGGCTTGAGCAACTTTTACATGGCTGGACAATGGGGGATGCCGGGCGGTGGCGTTCCTCCCTGCCTCTATTCCGGTCGCCACGTGATACAAATCCTCTGCCACCAAGAGAGAAAGCGGTTTCTCACAGGTAAAAAGGTCGCCTAAAATGGGCTTTACGGCTCACGGTGTTTATCCTAAAGCGAAGTCGAAGGACTCACCCAAAGGTCTCCCCTCGGCTTAGCTCCTTCGATTCTTCAGGGCAAACAGGATAGATCAACACTTCGCAAAGCTCGAAAACGCCATTAAGCGAATATATCTAAGTTAGGCGACATTGTTTTAATAAATTGTCTATGCACCGAGAATGGTCATGATTAATAAATATCTAAGATGGGGAGCGATACTTATTTCGATAATCATAATTGCCATTCATAACATTGCAATATATCCCTGGATGTTAGATGATTCATTTATTTCTTTTAGATATGCCGAGAATTTTTCTTTAGGACAAGGGCTGGTATATAATTTTGGTGAAAAAGTAGAAGGCTACACTTCATTTTTATGGGTCCTTTTGTTAGCTTTAGGCAAAACGATAGGCTTTGGTATCATCTTCTTCTCCAAGCTTCTGGGAACCACATTCAGTATTGGCTCTATCTTTTTGTTAATTAACGCACATCGGTTTGTTAGAGAGATTGATGACAAAGTGGCTATCATGGCCACCTTGTTTTTAGGAACCTGCGGGATATTCACACCCTGGGCAACCAGCGGAATGGAAGTTACGATGTTTACGTTTTTTGTTCTATTATCTCTTTTGCTATATATTTCAACAACACAAATAACCAATGATAAAAAGCACTTATTGGTGGTGGGAGCTGTTTGTGCCATATCCGCAATGACTCGTCCAGAAGGTGTTCTGATCTTTGCCATAATATTCATAGATCAATTAATTTTAACCATCAAAAATAAAAATAGCGCGGTTCTCTATTTGGCAATGTCTTTTGTTCTTATCTATCTCCCATATTTTATCTGGAGATATTCGTATTATGGAGATTTATTACCGAATACTTTCTATGGAAAAGTTGGTTCAACCATAGATCAAGTAATAAGGGGCGCCAATTATTTTGGGGACTTTGCCATTCCCGCTTTATTCTTGTTGATTTTTGCATTAGTTGGGATGTTTTCACATAGATGGTTTAGGAGTTATTGGGGCTTAGGTTTACTGCCACTTACAGTGGTGGTTTATACTTTGTATATTGTTTTTGTGGGGGGGGATTGTATGCCTGCGTTTAGATTTTTTACACCCGTCATGCCGATACTATGTCTTATTTCTGGTATGTCGATAGCATTATCAATAAAGAGAAAAACGCTAACCACTCTTATAGTAATATTTATTGTTATGTATAATATTGCGCAAATGCGGATCAATGGAGAAATTTATAGTCACATAAAAAATGACAAAGTTGCATTCTATGGGAAAGAAGTGGGACTATGGCTTAAAGCAAACGCCCCCCCGAATGCGACTATAGCAACAAACACCGCGGGCAGTATTCCTTATTTTTCAAAACTATAGATATGCTGGGAATGAATGATAAACATATTGCCCATCGCAAGATCCCCTGGCTGGGGAAAGGGTGGGCTGGTCATGAGAAAGGTGATGGAGTTTATGTCTTATCGCGAAGACCAGATTATATACAATTTGGATCCAGTTTGGGTTCAGAATATCCTGTGTTCTTAAGTGATAAAGAGATATATGAGAGTCCAACATTTCATAAGCTGTATTCACTTCAGGTCTATCGTCTTAACTCTGGAGACAATTTGTATTTTTATGAAAAGGTGCAAAAGTAAAACCATGCTGCCTAATATTATGTCTGCGGTTCGCTTCACTTACACAAAATCCATTCCCTCGGCTTCCTTCAGTTTTTCAGGACAGGCGGAACCGGTCGAACTTCGCAAACATGCAATAACTTGGACTTCAAATTATGCCGGGGGTAGCTCCTATCGTAACCTTTGACCTTTTTAAATTGTCTTGACTTCTGGATGCGGAATGGATAAAATGAAAAAAACATCGATTTCTCTTTGAAAATCGGTGGCATAAACGCAATAACATGTACCACCGGAGGTGAAAAATGGACGCAAGCATTCCACTCGTCTGGTATGTAGCCATGGGTGTAGCTTTTGGATTGCTCCTTGGATACACTATCGGAATGCTCATTGGTGTTTCAAAGGGGAGGCAACAACTCATTAAGAAAATAAAACTGCGCGTGGCACGAGAAAAGATCGACTTTGATATTGATAAATTGCTTCGAAGTAAAAATAGTAAACTCATCAAGGAAGATTTCCTGTAACAGGGCGTATAGCGGGGATTGGTGATCTTCCGCTGAGAACGGACGGTCACTTTGACGTTTCGGAATAGGAATTCCCGAAGCTAAGAGGCATCGGTATTTCTTCCCCGCCAAAGGTGGGGAATCCTGAGACTAATATCGATATATCAAAGAAATATGAAAAACAATCTCTTAAAACACTCCACATTTTTCTTTTGCTTCTTTTTTTCTTTTGTTTTAAATCTGGTCTTTGTCAAGACGACTGTGGCTCAACAAAACGTATCCTCAAATGCTGATATAGTCATCAATGAGGTGTTAGCTAATGAACCTGGTTCTAATACAAAATTGGAATGGGTGGAGCTTTTCAATACCGATTCAATCGCCCATGATTTAGGGGGTTGGCTTTTTGTCAGCAAAAACGATACCACGGCAATATCGAGTGGACCGATTATTCCGCCCAGAGGCTTTTTAGTTATTGCCCGGAAGCTTGTGTCTGAACCTCCCGATTCCATTAGTTTTGAGGGATATTGGGGAGATAAAAGCGGAGTCTGGGGCGACTCTCCCAAAGAAGATTTCCCCGCTATTGAAGCTAAGATGTCTTTGACTAACAGCGGCGGAACGATCAGTCTTTTTGATCCAGATCATAACATACAAAGCTTCACCTGGGATAAAGATTGCGGAGATGGCATCTCTTTGGAAAAAATATCTCCGGAGGGAAGTGACCAACCGGACAACTGGTCTTGCTGTGTTCATCCCAATAAAAGCACACCAGGAAAAATTAATTCACTTACTCCAGCAGAAAACGATCTTTCTATTAGAAACGAAGAGTTCTTCGCTTCTCCTTTAGTCCCTTTAGAGAATTCAAGCTTTTCGCTTGTAGCCATAGTGAGAAATGCGGGCGTGGCAAAATCACTTGCCAGTGAACTTGTTTTTTTCAACGACCGGAATTGGGATGGGGTTTTGGATAAAGATGAGCAACTGGCGGATTTAATTATGATACCTCCTCTGGACATAGGGGAGGCAGACACGATTTTTATTGAGGTTAGTTTTCCAAAGGGGGACTATCGGATTTATGCAAGATTAGGGGAAGATGAAAAGGATTTTAATAATCAGGCTTTCATAAATGTCAAGGTGAGAGGAACTCTTCCGGATCTGGTCATAAATGAATTCATGTGCAATCCCGATTTGGATCTCTCTCAGACTGAATGGGTGGAGCTTTATAATCGAAGTGAGAATCCAATCTCCATAAGAAATTGGTTTTTGGGCGATTCGATCGAGCAGAATCTATTGACTCCGGATGAGGTGGTCATCGAGCCTAAAGGATTTTTGATCGCAACATCCGACAAGGATAAATTCAGAGCAACCTATCCTGCGGTAAATTGTGAAGTCATCGAGCAAGAGAGTTGGCGAACCCTGGACAATACCGGAGATAAAGTCGTCTTAAAAGATAGTTTGAATCTTTTGGAAGATGAGGTCAGCTATCAGCAGATCAGTGCGGAAAAGGGTATCTCCTGGGAAAGGATAGATTATGATCTTCCCGCATCCCAAGAAGATAATTGGTGGAGGTGTGCCGATCCGATAGGTGCCACTCCGGGGAAGGAAAACAGTTTGCATACACGTTATTCAAACAAAATCGAATTGAGCATAACCCCTAACCCTTTCTCACCAGATGGAGACGGATTTGAAGATGAAGTCACCTTCCAATACGCTCTCCCAAAGATGTCGGAATTGACCATAAAGGTCTATGACATCAAGGGGAGGTTGGTTAAGACCATCATGGAGGATGAGCCCCAGGTTACGGGCGAAAGAACCTGGGATGGCAAAGACGATAAAAATAGAATGGTTCGAGTGGGGATATATATCGTCTTAGCTGAAGCAAAAGGGGTTACCAATAGCATGAAGAAAATGACTTTGGTGGTGGCGAAGAGATAACGTTTTTCTACCTCACCTCCTATCTCCCCCTCTCCATGAAATGGAGAGGGGGACAAAGGGGGAGAGGTTGTAAGCATTTCCCGTCAGGAGTAGCTCCTGACAGAAAAGGAAAGGATGGGGGTGCAACCCCCACCCTAACGGAGAGAGTAATAACTATTTCAAGGAGGTTATCATGGTTAAATTCATCCCATCCATTATTACCATTTTACTCTTATCGGTCACCCTTAGTTGTTCACATACCCATAACTGTATGGTAATGTCTGACCCACCGGGAGCCCGCATATCAATAAATAACGAGTATCAGGGTGATACTCCCTGTATAGTCAGATGGTCCTTAAAAGGTGGAGGTGTTGAAGTCAGTGTGGAAGCGGCAAAAGATGGTTATCTACCACAGATGAAGAAGGTGGAACGTGATGTTAGTAAAGTCTATTTTGTCCTACAACCAGCGTCTTCAGCGAATCTTGCATCCCCAAAGGAATCTGTTCTTTATCAAGAGCCGCCTGTGCCACTAAAGGAAGTTGCCCCCGAATACCCTCCCTTGGCCTTGCAAAATGGAATAGAGGCTACCGTTTGGGTGAAGGTGTTAGTTGATACGAGTGGCAAGGTCCGAGATGCACAAATTTTCAAAGACTCGGGAACCAGCTATGGTTTCGAGGAGGCTGCGTTAAAGGCAGTGTACTCGAATGAGTATAAACCAGCTTTATATGAAAATAAGCCCGTCGCTGTTTGGGTAGTTTTCCCAGTGAAATTCTCGATTAGATAACACTACCAGTTGAAAGACACAGATGAGGTGATTTCTGCTGACCGTCAATAGGAAACAAAAAGAGTTACTGGTCATCAGGGATGCTATCATACTCGACGAAACTCTGCTTAGTTAGCAATTAATCTTGGTCGGGTGTGAGGGTTCATCCTGATCTCGCCTTTGGCGAGAGAAAGGCAGCTCCAACCAACTAACTACAATAAATAAAGGTGGGGGTGCAACCGCCACCCTAACGGAAATTCCCCCTCACCCTTCCCTCTCCCCACAGAGGAGAGGGTCTATATTCGCATCGGGAATAAATGCGTTCGTATTAAATTGTGAAGATGATAAAAAAATATAAACAACGATTAGGGAAAAGTGGGGAAGATATGGCGGTTGATTTTCTGAAGAAGAAGGGTTTTGAGATTTTGGAGAGAAATTATAGATATGGGCACAAGGAGATCGATATAATTGGCAAGGATAAAAATACCATAGTCTTTATTGAGGTCAAAACTGGAAGGTCAAAAATTTTTGGGGCACCTCAGGAATGGGTGACTTTGAGGAAACAGAAGAGCATGATCGAGGTGGCTCAAGATTATATACAGAAACAAGATTTCCGGGATTACGATTTCAGGTTTGATGTAGTTGCAATAAGCTTTGAAAAAGGAAAAAGGGAAATTGAACATATAAAAAACGCATTTATGGTGGCTTAACAAGAACGCATTAAATAAAGTGTCATTGCGAGGAGCGGAGCGGTCCCGAGCGAAGCGAGGGAACTCGGAGCAAGCTCCGCAATCCTTCCGCTCAGAGATTGCTTCGTCCCGATAAATCAGGGCTCGCAATGACAAGATAACAGCATTTGGTGCGTTTGTATTATTTTTTTTCTTTTTCCTCCTCCAACCTGCGAACAATCTTCTCCCATACCTGCGCCCATTTTTCGGGATTTTGATTATACTCCCTTATGAATTGATCGAGCTTCTCTTGAGCGACACCATACTTTTCAAAAATCTTTTTTCTTTCTTCTTCTAATTTAGCTGGGTTGGTATCATACATCTCCGAGGCGATGGAAAGCTGGACATAAACTTCCACAAATTTATCCTCGGAAAGCATGGGAGATGTTTTTAGGTGGTTAATGGTTATAAATAGGATAATCAAAAGAAAAACAACAGAGATTATGATTATGAATTTATTCTTAATCATAGTTAAAAGGTTCGAAAGTTAGAAGGTCGAAAGTTAAAAGGTTCAATTAACCCGTCCAATGCAAAACAATCGTACAGTCTAAATATTTGTTTATTATTTAAGTTGTCAAGGAGAAAATGGGGTGTTTTTTAATTCCCCTTCACTCTACCCTCTCCCCCTGGGGAGAGGGGAAGAATGATCAGGAAAATGATAAATTTCACTTGATACTTCAAACTTCTCTCGTATTATCATTAGTTAAAGATAGTCCGGGGTTAATATTGCGTGAAGGATTTTGGAGGGAAATAATATGTTTAAGAATACTCTCAAAATAATTCTCTTTCTCACCTTTTTTCTGTCTCTTTTTTTAAATTCCTATGCTGACAAGCTCCTGATCTACATGGATCTTGCTCAGACCGACCACCTAAAGGCTTATGGGGTGGCTTATTGGGTTTTAAAGCAGGGACGTAATGTGGAGTGGCTTTTGAATCATCGGGGGGGATCATTCATGGTGGATTTTTATGAGGAGATTGCAGATATATGCAGATTGAGAGGGGTAGCATTTGACCAGATCGATCTTTCCCAAGCCGCATCGATCTATAAGGAGATTGAAGAGAATAATATGGAGGTGGTGCTCTTAGAGAAAGCCCCTGCCATCGCCATCTATACTCCACCTAATAAAGAACCTTGGGACGATGCGGTTACTTTGGCTTTGACCTATGCTGAGATTCCTTATACCACCTTGTGGGATGAGGAGGTTTTAAGAGGGGAATTGGAGAAATACGATTGGCTACATCTGCACCATGAGGATTTCACCGGCCAATATGGAAAATTCTATGGTTCTTTTAGAGATGCTTTGTGGTACAAACAGGAACAGTTGACCTGCGAGCTTATGGCAAAAAAATTGGGCTTTAGAAAAGTCTCAGATGAGAAAAAAGTGGTAGCCAGGGCAATTAAGGATTATATGGCCAAAGGAGGCTTCGTCTTTGCCATGTGCTCTGCTACCGAAACTATGGATATCGCCTTAGCCGCAGAAAACGTGGACATCGTCCCGGAAGAGCTGGATGGGGATCCGGTCGATCCAGACTGTCAGAGCAAGTTAGATTATTCAAAAACCTTAGCTTTCACAGATTTTAAAGTTTCGACCGATGCATATGAATATAAACATTCCACTATCGACACCACTCCGGATAAACTTGCCGCCAGGATGGGATTGGAGGCGGACTACTTCACTCTTTTTGACTTTTCCGCAAAATTGGATCCGGTTCCGACCATGCTGGTGCAAGATCACGTCTCGGTGGTGCAAGGCTTCATGGGGCAAACTACCGCTTTCAGAAAAAGTCTGGTAAAAAAATATGTGACCATCTTAGGAGAGACTGAAGGAAGAGATGAGGTGAAATACATCCACGGCAACTATGGAAGGGGAACCTGGACCTTTTATGGAGGACACGATCCCGAGGACTATGAACACAGGGTGGGGGATCCACCCACGGATTTGAGCCTGCACAAAAGCTCTCCGGGGTATCGACTGATTTTAAACAACATCCTCTTCCCTGCGGCCAAGAAGAAGGAAAGAAAAACGTAGATCCGAACCTCACCCCCTTTCTCCCCCTCTCCACTTTTTGTGGAGAGGGGGATAGGGGGAGAGGTTTATCAACTAAAGATAAAGAATAATCGCATGGCTTTTTCACGTAAGATCAAAGTTAAGGTCATAAAAATTCTGGAAAAAGGAGAGTGCCCGTTTAATTTAAAAGTGGGAGACGAATTTGTTTTTGAACATCTTCCACCACCCCAATTCTGCCATTGGGCATTTCATTCCCTGTTTCCCGCTATCACTGCCTTAAGATTCGGAGGGAATATCCCCTGGGAAGAAAAAGAGGGAGTGTGCCATCTCTGCTGTCCGGATCCGGAAAATCCAGTGGTCTTTGAGATCACCAAGATTGAAGAATAGTAGGTCGGTCCTAGTGCTTTGTCAATTAAATAACATTGCATCTTTTGGGTTTCGTTTTAAAAAGGTTACGGTTTCGGTTAGGTATCGTCTAAAGAGTGATCGTCAGTCGTTTATCGTCTAAAATACGATAGACAAAACCGGCAGACCACACACGCTACGTGGCTGACTTGTAGTGAGCTTGTCGAAACTAAACCAAAACCCATAACCATAAACATACAAATCTTATTTTATAGTCAGAGCACTAACGACCCAGATTCACCTGCTAAGGCCTCCTTTGGATCTCGACAGAGAAGCTTAAGTTGGCTGCTGGAAGCCCCCTTTTCAGATGCACAACAAAATCACCTTTTACGCATTTACCCGATTCTTAACCAGCTTCGCCTTCGGCACCATCCTTCCAGTCTATGTCCTCTATTTCCGACATTATCAGGTAAATCTGTTTCAAATTGGTTTGCTGGCTTCTATCTTCGAGGCATCTATTCTGATTTTTGAAATGCCCACCGGGCTTGTGGCTGACATATACGGGAGAAAAATCTCGGTAATCCTATCCGCATTTGTCTCTCTTATTTCGGGCATCTTCTTCATTTTCTTTCCTTTCTTGCTTGGATTTATTATCGCAGAGATATTGAACGGTCTTGGCGAAACCTTCAGATCAGGGGCTTTAGAAGCCTGGTTGGTCGACTCGTTGAAGCATGAAGGTAAAGAAGAGAAAGTCAAATATGCTTTTGCTCAAGGAACAAAATACAAAAGCTTCGGCAATCTTTCTGGATTGATTTTAGGAGGATATTTAGCTACGCTGAATATTAAACTGGTCTGGGTCCCTTTTACTCTTATATCTTTTATCTTGAGCATATTCTTGATTTCGAAAATGAGGGAAGAATACAAAATAGAAAAAGCAATTTCTCATAAAATCTTTCCGAAAGTTTCTGAAATGATTAAGAGAAGCTTGACTGTTTTAAAATCGCAAAAGTTGATTTTGGCTTTACTTTTGCTTATTCTTTTTTCTGCATTCTCCTTCGAGACTATTTCCCAATATTGGCAGGTTCACTTCAGCGAGAATCTTTTTATAAAGACTGAATATTTCGGCTGGATTTTGGCAATCTCATCTGTTATCACCATCATTTTGATAAATAAAGTGACCAAGCTATCTGAAAGGCTCAAACATGAAGTTTCTTCTTTGGTAATCTTGGAGATTTTGTTTCTTTTAAGCCTTTTGGTCGTTGCTTTAGCCTATTCGCCCATTTTGGCAGTAATATTTTTCATCCTCCTTCAATCCTTTGCCAGCTTCAAGGAGCCCATATTTTTAGATTTATATAATAAACATATACCCTCAGAGCAAAGAGCTACTCTGCTTTCATTTCAAAGCTTAGTTGGATCCGGTGGCGAAGTTTTGGCAGGGCTCTGCATCGGGGTGGTGGCTTTAAAATTTGGATTAAGAATAACCTTTGGATTGGGAAGTGCCGTTTTGCTTTTAGGACTAGTCCTCTTCATGATTTTTGCCAGACCAAAGCGGAATTAAACAATTTTTGTATTGTGCATGGGGCGACTTGCTCGTTAGGGGTAACCCCTCTCTGATCCAGAAAATTCGTGAACATCGTTCGGGCGGGGGTTGAACCCCCGCCCGAACCAGAGACCGTGGTAATCTCAAAAGATTGCTTCGTCGTCCCGCCCTTCGACTTTGCTCAGGGTGGTGAGCTTCTCGAACCACAAAATGCGGGATTCCTCGCAAGGACAGTTCATTTTCATTCTAAAAATCATAGCCAAATTTGAAGTAGAATTTGTCCCATCCATCCGTGGTTATGCCATAAGCAAATTCAAGGGGACCTAAGGGAGTATCCAAAGCTAAACTCGTGCCGAAGGCATGTTTTAAGTTCTTAAGCTTTATGCTCTCCACCCTTGACCACACGTTTCCCATATCATAACTTAAGGTCCAATATAATCTGTGAAAAAATCTGAAGCGCAGGTCCAATTTCCCTAAAAACATTTTGTCTCCTCTAAGCTCTTCGGCAAATAACCCATATAAATTGTCCGGTCCTCCCAAAGTGAATTTTTCGCTTATGGGCACACCTCCATCTGAAATTCCTATGGCTATTTTGGGATGGAAATTGATCCGTCGGTGTAAAGGAAAATAAGATTCCAGAGAGGTGAATGCTTTTCTATAAATTACATTCCCACCCAGAATATCTCCTGCGAATTCAAAATAAAGATGGTGATATTTTCCCTTATCCGGAAATGGATATTTATCGAAAGTGTCCACTAAAGATCTCAGGATAAGGCTTCTTATGTTATGGGTGGATTTCGTCTTGGAAAGGCTATTATCTATTTGAACTTTCTCCCATCTGGTTTCAATGGCTGCTGTCCCCAAGCTGGATATGTGTTGTCCAAAGGAGAAGGTGGTTCCGGTCCTTTTCTCTTTAAAATAACCTATCTTTTGATGCTCATCATACAGATTCCTTCTTTTTCTTTGATGAAAAATGTCAAGTTTGTAGGTGAGATAGGTTTTGAAGATGCGATCAGCTTTAAAATCTAATTTATAGATCTGCCTTTGCTCTCCATATTGAAAATGAGTGTAAATTTCATTTCCCACCCCTAAGACGTTGGCATCTACAAATTGCAAGAACCCCTCAGTCTTGTATTCATCATTGAAGTGCGCTCCAACTCTGAGCAAATTGAACTTCTTTTCTTTAAGTCTAATCTGAAGCGCCAATCCTTTTTTGGTAGAATAGGTGTTTAAGATTACATTTTCAAAAAGCCCGGTGTTGTGTATATTGGAGATACCCCGGTTGGCTAATTCAGAGTTGAAAGGCTTCCCCGGTTTTAAAGGAAAGTTCCTCAGCACCACCCAGTTTCTGGTCCTTTTATTCCCGCTCAATTCAACGCAAGAGATTATACCCTCATTTAGGTTTACCTCCAAATTCCCCGAAGTGGAATCATATCTTATGTTTTCAATGCGGGCTAAACTATATCCGTTCCGGTGGTAAACTGTGATTGCCGAATCCAAACCTTTTTGCAAAATTTTATAGTTCAGAATCTTGGTAGGTATAAAATTGATTTGTCTTTGCAGAAAAGAATCGGGATAGATGCTATTATTCAAAAATATGATTTTCTGCGCTGGAGGATTTTCCACCACCTGGTAACAAAGGGAGTATTCGTCTCTTCTATTTTTGGAAAGGGTTGCAAAAACTAAAGAAAAATATCCGGTAGAGTAAATTTTCTCCAAATCCGATCTGATCTGGTCTTTGGTCACAGTGCTTTCAATTTTTGTTTCGATCACCGGCCAAAGAAAATCTTCCTTTATCTTTTGGTTTCCTGAAAGCTCAAGCTGACAGATTTTGAATTCAAAAGAATCTGGATTTGAAGCTTTCCTCTTGCTTTCGATTATCTTTTTAATATCGCTAATCAAGCTATCTGCCGCATTCTCTCCCAAACGGATCAGTTTGGCTACCTCTCCAAAATCCATGGCGGAGAATTCGGATAATTCAGGATTGATCACCAAATCTGCTTTTTTCAGCTCCTCCTCTTTTTTTTGCAGGGACATTATGCTGGTAGTCTGATTGGCAATATCTATGGGACTTTTAATCTTTCCTGCAGGCAAAAGAGAGGAAACGGTATTGATCGCAATTACCACATCTGCCCCCATTTGTTTTACCACCTCCACTGGCACTGGGTCAACCAATCCACCATCCACTAATAGTCTTTCTCCCATCTCTACTGGAGTAAAAGCCAAGGGAATCGCCATGGTGGCCCGTAAAGCTTGTGCCAGATCTCCCGAGTCCAAAACCACTCTTTCCCCGGTCACCAAATCGGTGGCCACGGCGCGGAAAGGAATTTTCAAATCATTAAAATTAGACTGGGGTCGGGTGAAAGATTTTGAGGAAAAGCTCGCCCGCATGGTCAAATTGGTGAAAAGATTGGAAAGTTTCTGCCCGGAGGTTAACGCTGTGGGGATATAAGGCTTCAAACCGTCCAAACGAAACTGAAATAAAGAGCCTTCGCTTTCCTCCCTTTGGGAAAGGAAAAGGGAAAGTCGGGGTGGGGTGTCGCTTAACAAGTCGTTCCAGTCGATCTTCTGAACGATGCTTTCCAGCTCATCGGCGGAATATCCGGCCGCATAAAGTCCGCCGATGATGCCCCCCATGCTGGTTCCCGCAATATAATCAATAGGGATATTTTCTCTTTCTAAAACCTTCAAAATACCGATCTGGGTAAGCCCTCTCGCCCCCCCTCCAGAGAGAGCCAAACCAATCTTGGGTCTTCTTGAGGTTTCCTTCGGTGGTAAGGCAATCTCACCCGGCTGGGGTTGAACAAATTCCAAACGAATTATGGTCGTATCCGTAGGATCGGACTCTCCAAAGGATTCAAGCGAGGTAAGACAAATTTGAAAGAGCACCAAAGCGATATAGAAAAACCCGTATAATATTCTCTTTTGAGATTTCATTATTTCACCTGCTTAAAAAGTTAAAACTTCACAGTTAAAAAATCAAGACAAATATGATGCGTAAATTTTATGGATGGATTGATTGGAAATTTAGTGGTTTGCATTTGGCGGGCGGACTCACCTTAAAAAGCGATAAAGAAAAAAATAACCCCGCCTTTGGCAGCACCCGGACGGGCACCTCTCTGGCGGGGTTATTCAAAGTCCTATTGCAAAGGACCTGAGGTCACTTCAACAAGAGCATTCTCTTGGTCAAACTAAACTCTTCGGTTTTCAGCCGGTAGAAATAGATTCCGCTTGCCACCTTTTTGCCCTGGTCATCTTTTCCATCCCAGGTAATGGATTTGTGTCCAACACTTAATTTATCATTGACCAGCGTTTTCACCTTGCTTCCCAAGATATTATAAATCTCCAATTTTACCTGGTTAGTCCTGGCGAGGTCAAATTCAATACAGGTGCTGGGATTAAAGGGGTTGGGATAGTTTTGCAAAAGCGAATAACCAGGAATTACATTCATCTCATCAGTACCGTTTTCGACACCCGTGCCCTCTTGCAGATACACCTTGCCCTTGATGGCTTTTGAAGGTATAATATTGGGAAAGTCTGCTCCTAAGAAGAGACTATCGAAAACCAAATCACTTTCCCTGTCCCCTGTTCCTCTGGTTCTAAAGCGAACCCGGGCTAAGACGCCGGGACCATAAGCCCATACGTCAAAACCTAATATTGTATAGGATATATACGCCTTGTTAGAATCGGTTGCGTCAATCTGGACATCATCTCCCCAAGTACTCGACCAGATTGATCCTTTAGAGATAGAATCTATGGCTAAAACGTTTTTATCGCAATGAATATAAATCTGGCACGTAGTTAGACTGTCCGCGTTTTCGTCCACCACTATGTCCACGGAAAATTTCTTTTGTGTCCCACCGTTCACAGTAATGTACGAAGTATCAGGGTCCCACGACACTTCTGCTGAATCTACCACAGCAAAAGAAGAGAAGGGAACAAAAAACACAAAAAGGCTAACCAGAATTGGAATTTTCAAGAAATCTTTTAGATTTCTGCACATAATCACACTCCCTTTCAGAGCAGATGGTAGGGGCACCCCCCGCCTTGGGCGGGGGGATGCCTCTACGTTTTTAAACCTTTACTTGGTCACCACCATCTTCTTGGTCGCCTGGAAACCACCAGCATTCATCTTATAGAAATAGATGCCAGATGCTACTTTCTCTCCAGTCTGGTTAGTCCCATCCCAACGAACCATGTGCAAACCCGCAGACATCTGTTCTCCATCCGCCAAGCTCTTCACCAACTGCCCAGCCACGTTATAGATCTTCAGGCTGACTGGTGAAGCCACCGGCAGAGCAAAGCTGATGTAAGTCTCCGGGTTGAAGGGGTTGGGATAGTTCTGCAACAGAGCAAATTTGTCCGGTTTGCCAGCAGTAGGTCCAACCGCACCCTTGTTGAAGGTGCAACTGATCGGATAGTTATCCACATCCCTTAGGTCCAATACCCGACTGGTCAGGTTCACAGGACCCTCACGCAGCACCTTGAACTTGATGCTGGCAACCTCTCCTGAGCCGCCGATAGTGTATTCATGCCCTAAAGCCGCACAAGAAATCTCAATCTCATCGGAAGCAGACCAGAAGAAGATGCGGGAATCAGATACCAGCTTACCGGGGGTGATGCTAAGAAGTTGTAGCTGAGTCCGATCAAAGTCCAAAGCTATCCGCATCCCCTTGACGCCATTGGCGTTGTCAACCATAAGCTTAACTTCCACCTCATTACCCTTCTCCCCAGAAGCGATGGGAGCTGATATATCCACCTCAGATGGTATCTCAATGGGAGCCGGCTTACCCCATTTGGGATCGATCCCGAAGTTCTCTGCAAATATCAGAAGATCCTCGAAGTTTATACAGCTGTCCGGATTGGGCGGACAGGAGGCGGGTGAAATGAATGGTATGCATCCCGCAGTATCTGTGGGCCCTATATCACAGTAAGGATCAAATCTCCTATCACCTATGCAGGTCCAATAGCAACGCCCCAATCTCCAGAGGTCCCTCTCATTCACCACTCCGTTGCTATCGAAATCACCCAGGATGTATGAGGTGGCTCTGGCGGTCTGATAGCACTCGGAGTAGTTTCCAGAATCGTCCACCGCAAAGGCAGAGAAGTAGAAGATATCCCTCTGGCGTGTGCTATAGAAGAAGGAGTTCCCCTGACCCTGAAATACGAAGAAGCTATCATATGGGCTATCCGGGTAATCGGGTTCATATATGTCCCGATACCATGGGTAATCGCGATATGGAGCCTTTACTATCCGGACGCCCCAATGGGAATAGCATGGACTGTCCATCCACCACAGAAGAACTCCATCTTTGCCGCGAGAAGCCCAGAACCCCTTCAGACACTCAGGCAGAACCTTGATTACGCCGGGTTCGGTATGCACCGCTATATGCTCCTTATAAGGATGATCCCTCAGGTCGATCTTAACTATTCTCACCGGCAACCATCTCTCCGAGCAGGTCTTTCCATGAAAGACCACATCCGCCAAATATATCGGATCTTTGGCTGTGGCAAAGGTATCACCAACGCAAGCCTGGTCTATATACAAAGTGTCCCAAACCTCAGTATGCACAACCTTCCACACCATAAAGGGAAATAAATTCGGCGGGATGGTGGGAAAAGGACCCGGAGAAACACTAACCACATTCAGATAGCGAGAGTCAAAGACCAGCTTCAAAGAGTAGCCATATAATTCCTGATGGGGACAGCAAGAGCACAGAGGGTAATACTTAAGCAATATCCTGCCGACATGAGATGGCGGTATCTTCAAAGAATCCGGCTCGATTTTGACTGTGGCGGTCTTGGGATAGCGATCAAAGGTTCCCGGAGGACCCGGAAGATCATCGATGGGATAAGGCATGCCTCCGGCATAATCCCAATCGCTCCAATAGTTGCCTATTTGCCCATTGTCCCAATACATGAACATCCCAGTATCCCAGCCATTGTCAAATCCTTGGGAGGTAGTGCTGGCTCTGTTCCGGTAGAAGCAGTTAGACCAGATCTGATTACCAGCGGAGTTACCTATCACTCTCCCTCCGTATTTGACGTTGTCATGGATGGTATTCCGGCTTACAAAATTGTTGTCGCTTCCATCCTCCAGCCGGACACCATCGCCGCCATTCCAACCAATCACGTTATCGGTGATCTGGTTCCCATCTGATCCTATCAGCCAAACCCCCATCCCCTCCCAGGGATCATAAAATATATTTGCATGGATCCAGTTGTGGGTAATCATGCTTTCATGGGTTCCTCCAAACCCAATTCCCACCAGATTGAGCTCGATATCGTTGTGGTGAATGTTCAGCCCAGCGCTACCCTCTGCAAATATACCGACTTGATATCCTACAATGGTAAAGCCGGAAATCCTCACATTGGAGGAGTTGGTGATATGAAATCCGTATCCGGTGCGGGGGGTGGAGGACATCAGGGTGCATCCTCCGGCGGGTACACAATCATAAGTGATTCCACCGCCATCAGTTGCAATAGCCAGATTATGGAAGCCGTTTATGACCACATTTTCGTGGTAAACCATATTATCCCGGCAGCAGACGTGAATGCTGTCACCATCTTTAGCATCGTTGACCGCAGCCTGAATGCTGGTATAACATTCTCCTGGACAATTCACACATCGAATTTGCCCATGTTTTGGATGGAAGGTAGCGGTATCCGAAGCGCTCACCTCTTTGCCACAAGCGGTGGCGGTGGCTGTGAACCTTATGACCTCCGGTAGTGTACATCCTCCCGGATTGGTTACAGTGGCCACGTGAGTGATCGGATTGATGTTCACCACCAGGCAGGTCATGCCCGATGCGCTCCAGGTGACCAGGCTGGGACTGATGCCGGAGAGATAGCTATCCAGATTGATGGGAACAAAAGGTGCCCATTGGTCTGGAATGTTTCCCACCACCGGAACCGGGTCGACAGTGAAGGTGGCGTTATCATCCCAGGTCATCCCCAACGCATCTTTCGCATGGAAGGTTATGGTTTCACTTCCGGTCCATCCTGAAGGATAGGTGATGGTGAAAACATTGTTCGCATCCTTGGTCACGGTCAAGTTCACATTGCCGCTCCAGGTCCAGGTGAAGGGCGGGGTTCCCGTAGTCACGAAGGTGTCGGCATCGAACTTTGCAAACTTCCCACCAGCAGGCACACACTGATCGGGAATGTTGAACTCCGGAGGAGGGGCGGCCCTTTCCAGAGTAAGAAGAGCCCAAGCAGTGGCTAGAATCATAGAATTTCCGTATAGGTCAGGTCCCCAGGATCCATCAGGATGTTGATAAAACACTATAGAGTCTGCAAAATCTTTATACCAGTCAATCCCACCGATTATGGGTATTCCTTGGAATTCCAATCCCTTCATGATGCAAAACATAGCTTGATAATGGATTTGCCATCCTGGATCAGTATTATGATCATTCCAATGGCGGACAAGATAAGCAACTGCTCTATCCTTGTCTGTGCCAGCATACTGGCCGGTGAGTGCCATCTGAAACAGTAGATTCCCTGTCTTGAGGGTATTAACCCAGCCACAGGGTCCATTAGCAGGAGGATAATTATCGGAATAACCAGATCCTCCATCATCGGTGCCAGGTCCTGGCTGATCACATTGGATGTAATCTATCCAGATTTTTAACTCATTCTTTACAAAAACGGGGATGGGTATATTGAATCCATGTGGCGGGCCTGCTTCGGCATACGCAAGACCTAATGCGGCATACCCGGAGTTAGAGTTGTCGCTAGAACCGTAATTCGCCCAGTAACCCCATCCACCTCGCCCATCACCAGCATCATTCTGACCGAAGGAGAGGTAGTCCACAGCTTCGCTGGCCACATGACGGTAAGTCCATCCGTTTACCGGGATCCCTGGAATATTGACCACGCTATCGGGGCAGTTACTTTCCGCAATAGCCATCAACGCTATACCTGTGTGATATGATTCTCCACCATCCCAACCGACTCCTATACTGTCTCCATCCGTATCAGGGTTACCCGCAGGCTGGGGGCTTATGGGCATGATCTCTGCCATGGAGAATAGATAATTCAGTCCGCGCTTGACCTGGGGATAGTACTGGTAAGTTGGATCCAAAGGAGATTTTCCCTGTGCTACTGCGTGATGCTCAAATTTTTTCACCGCCAAACCAGTCTGCGCTATCTGATTTTCGGATCCCCAAGAACCATCTGTATTTTGCTGCCCAGCCAGCCAGGCTAAACCATGAGCAATGGACGTATCGATCTGGGCTTTAGTGGCTGCTTTTACAGTAGAAAAACACAGTGTGAAAGCCACCAAAATAGCAATAAATAAGACAATCTTTTTCATTTCTTCCTCCTATGAGTCCCCCCTCAGGCAGGACTCAGGCTAAAGTTAAACTTTCAGATTCAACTCCAAACTAACTTGCCCCCTCTCACAATTTCCCCCTCATCTTTTAATTCAAAGCCAGTTTTGTGAGTAATCACCTCCTTCTGTTGAAATTAAACTCCCTTATGCCAAATCGTTACTTCTTTCTTCCTCACCTCCTTTCCTTGAGAATGTGACAAAAAGAGCAAATTTGCATAAATTAATGGATTGAAATCATTCCTAACCAAACGGAACTAAAAAATACTGAAGAGAAGATTTTCCATCCCTCGGAAAAAGCAGATTCCCTTTCGTCCAAAAAGGTTTAGATTTGCCCGGCCCTTATAAATAGTGGGGAAAACAAAACTCCCTCCCCCTGCATCCATGCAAACATTTTACAAGGGATCGAGGTTAAACTAACTTCCTATCTAATATAGCGACTACTGCTGCACTTCATTATAAATTCCCTTACTTTTTTTGTCAAGAAAAAAATTAAATTTTTTTAGGGGCTCTAATACTGTAGAAAAAAGACTTCCGTAGGCAAGAGGTCTTTTGCGAAAAAAAGTCAGATTTGAACGCGCAAACCCGTGGTGTCAAGCTTCAGAAACCATTGAAAAGGTGTCTTTAGAATGCGAAAGTCCGCAGGATCCGTAGGATCGGACTCTCCAAAGGATTCAAGCGAGGTAAGACAAATTTGAAAGAGCACCAAAGCGATATACAAAAACCCGTATAATATTCTCTTTTGAGATTTCATTATTTCACCTGCCCAAAATATTAAGTCTTGGTCCTTCAAAAATCAAGATAAATATAGAAAAGCCTCAAATTTTTGGAATGGACTGGTGAGGCTTTTTATAATCCAGTTGTAAGCTCCTTCGAGACCAGGATAAACTTATGGACTTGATGTATGCAAAGCCACAAAAGAATTAAGGTCATCAACTAATTATGGTGACAACCGGCAAGTTCCACAAACTTCCTTCTTTTGCGTGCTCGCTAAGTTCTTTGACCTGACGGGAAGTCCTTGTGGGGTCAGGGACCCGACAGGCACACAAGAATTTGTCAAGTTAAAAAGCTGATGACCTTAAGTTAGGTTTTGGTCTTCCAATCCCAACATACGATTCAGACTGAAACCCAACACCCAAGTTACTTTTCAACTGGTTTGCCAACGGCTTTAAGAGATTTCTCCCCTAGCTTTTTTGCTCCTTTTAGCTTCTCTTTTTGTCGCTCTTTTGTCTTTTCGTCTAAGGGATAGTTTTGGATTTCTTCACAAGTAAGGATGCATTCCTTAAATTCTCCCAGATTAAAAAAGCAATTGGCTATGTGGAGTTTGCACTCTACCAGGTTATAATAATTATTCAAACCCTCGGGATCATTTTGCTTACTTTGAATTCTTCCTGCTATCTCTTGATAAGAAAGTAAAGCATCCTTCCAATCGAATTTTTCATAATACGCCGTTGCCAATGCCCATAAGAAAGATTTTCCCTGGAAGTATTTGTTTTGCATCTTCTCAGCTAAGCTTATGGCCTGATCATACTCTTTTTCGTTTATATATATCCATATAAGACCATTGGCTGCGGCATCCTGGGAAAAGATTGACTTTTCAAAAGCAAGCTTCATTTCAGTGATCCCCTCTTCTCGCCTGTCGCCAAAGAAAGGGAGCCACCAAAAGGCTTTAGTCACCACGCTCGCCCAATAATGATAAGAACCCAAGCCCACATAAGCATCATAAAGCTCAGGATCCCGCTTTAGAGCTTCTTTTAAGGCAGATTTTGCCATAAGCCCATTATTTAAACCCGACCACCAGTTCCCCTTTCTGGCTTCATGGACGGCTTTAGCCCCATAGGTGTTCCCCAAAAAAAGATAAGCCCAGGCATCTTTTCCTATGGATCCTGCGGACTTATTATTCTTGATTCTTTCTTGGGCAGATTTTTTTGCTAATTTTATGTTTTCATAGAAATCTTTTTCTCTTGAGTTGCTCTCATAATCGATCATCTGAGCCTGATAGAGCATGGCTTTTAAAAAATACCCGGCTGGATCTTGTGGGGCTTCCGAGACGATCCGTCTGAATTTCTCCTCCGCTAAAGGATAATTTTCCTGAAAGCAGGCTTCTGTCCCCTCTTGGAAAAGTTTTTTTATTTCTTCATCTTGATAGTCAAGATATTTTTGAGAGGAGGCGAGGTTAGGGGAGAAAGTCAAGGAGATTAAAAAAAATAAGAAGGCGAATTTTTTATATCTGATCACTTCAGGACGAGCCCTTTTTGATCTTTTTTCTCAAATCCTTGGCTTTTTCAATAAAGCCTTTGATGTTCTTGTTCTCTTGGGATTTGTCTTTAAAAGCCAGAATTGCATCAATTTGTTTTTGGCTATCCTCAAAATCCTTATTTTCAAAATAAGCCAAAGCCAGATAATATCGGCATTCCACCTCTCCTTCGGGATGATAATAAGGTGAGGCGATCAGTGTTTTAAGCAGGGCTTGATAAGTATTTATCGCCCCATCATACATCTTTGTCTCCAACTGCGCCCTTCCCAGAAACCAGAGCAGAAAAGGTTTATTCGGCTGTGATTTCCTTAGCTCGTTAATCATGGCGAAAGCATTTTCGTATTCCTTGTTTTCTACATAAATTCTCACCAGAGATAATTTTGCCTCCTCCCGGCTATATTTCCCCTTTTCTATGGCGAGTTTGATCATCTTGATCCCCATCTGCCTATTATCTTTGGCAAAGGGAAGCCACCAGAAGATTCTTGTTTTTAAGCTCTTCCAAAAATGATAGCCTCCCAAACCGAAATATACATCATACAACTCAGGATTAAGTTTTAACGCTTTTTCCAGATACCCCTTTCCTCTCAATCCATCTATAAAACCGTGGTACCAATCACCGGTCAATGCTTCATTAATTCCTCGGTATCCAATAGCTCCTCCCAGATAAAGGTAATCATAATCAGTGAGATTCCCCTTCTTTTTCTTTCCCTCCCCCTTTTTTATAGCTAGATTCATGTATTTATCAAATTCATCCGAGTAGCTATAGTTTCGATAGTCATCCATCATGGTCTGAAGGGAAGCCGCTACATAGAAATACCCGATAGGATCATCTGGAAAAAGGTCGATTAATTTTTTGAACTCATCCACAGCTTTAAAGATCTCTTCTTCATGCAAGTAGTCCAGAGCTTTAAATATGATTTCTTCTACCTCTTTGGAATCCATGCTCACTTCACCCCAAGCTTGTCCCCATAAAAGAAGGGAAGTCAAAATCAAAAAGATCAGGATTATTTTTTTGGTATTAAACATCTGCTCTCCCACCCAATAAATCTAGGGTAAGTTTATTTATCTGGGCAGATTTCGCCTCTCGGGTAACATCTTTTAAAAAATGCAAATAGTCCTCCATGAAGGAAAAGACCATGAAAGATTCTTTATTTTTGCCTTCTATCTTTGTCGATTTCAAAAGATTAAAAAAGCCATAAGTGCTGGTGGTCACCTTCTCCGTCTCATTCCAACGTATACGTATTTTCCAGGAGGCAAGTTTTCTCCAAACTATTTTTTGAAAAATCAGCTCGCTTGACGTTAAACTGACCAAATGACAAAAATAGTCTAACCAGATCAGAAAAACAGTAAATGCGCATAGCGCCAAAAACAAAATGGCTTTCCCAAAAGAATTTTTAAAGCTAACTACGGCCACCAAAAGAAGGATAAATGAGATTAGGGAAAAGAAGATTCTGAATTCTATCCCAAAAAATCTATATTCTTTTTTAAACTCTTCTGATTTCATCGAGGGTTGTGTCAAAAGACTATAAAGTTCCAAAATCAAAACGTCAATTAAACAAAGTTTTTTTAAAAATCAAGTTCTTTTGCATCCTCAAAATATAAACAGGCCTAACAGGGTTTGATGATCCGCTTTCCCTTTCTTTAAGTCCATGTGCTCAGAGAGTGAGTGTATCCGGGTAGGGTAGTAGGTCTGAATAGAGGTTTATTTAGATTCTGAAGTGATCTATGAACCATCTATTCTCCTTCCGCATGCATGGATAAAAAATCCACTCTTGCATCATCTAAAAACCCAGAGATGATTTTGGCTTCTCTCTGGGTGTAACGTTTGTGAAAATATTTAGCAAAAGGAGCGGTGCGAGAGGGAATTTCTCTTTCAGGGATGCCATAGTATTTGCCATTGGAAATCTGAGCGATCTTCATTCCCAACTTAGTCCCCCCATAAAGCACCCCGCTCCTGGTCTTCCCATGCGCTGGATTTATTACTATGATGGGGATTTTTTCTCTTCTAAAATCTTGGGAAATCTTCAGTGTCTCCTGGTAGGCAGGTTCTTTTAACAAATCTTCATACTTATGAGTAAGTGGCTCAGGAAAACAATCGCTGATGAGAATGGCAAACGGTATGAAGTTAGGTGATCTTCTTTTTTCATGTTTGAAAACCTGCAAAGCTTTTCTCAGCCCATCTGCTAAAGGGGAGAAACCTGAAGGGACCAGGCGGGTTAAGTTACCCAAGGACATCCTCAAATTGTTGGTGGGATGATTCAGAATTTGGGCAGAATTCTTCTGAAAAACAATCACCCCCAAGCGGTCTCTGTTTCTATAAGCATCGCGATAAACAATCCCAAGAGCTCTGGAGACTGCGGGAAGGAAATGATAGGTGGAAAAACTGGCATCGGCAATCAGAATGAGAGTAACCGAACTTCTTCCGTGCCTGACCCAGATTCGAAGATCAGAGGGATTCAATTTAATTTTTGGTGTGCCTTCGTTTTTCCCCCGGTCTACCAAACTTGTAATTATGCTGGGAAGAAGCGCGATATTCTCTTGGGGAATGATTTTGGGTTTCTGATAGCCGGTGGGGCGTCCCCGGGTGGAGGTGGTAAAGCTCACCGCCCGTTTGCCCGCAAACTGCCTTGTTTTTCGAGGCGGGGCTTTCTTGGAAAGCTTAATTTTCCATTGGTCAAAATAGGAGGTCAAAGTCTGCGATACCTGTTTGAGATTGACCAATGGGACAGAAGCGATAAATTGTTTTAAAGAGAATTTTGAGGGAGGTTTTTTGCTCGATGGGATTAGAATTTTTTTTTACCCGGGCTCTCTGTAACCGTGGTGGGGGCACTTTTTGCATCTTCGGATGGCATTCCAGCACCGACCTTTTCGCTCCACCGACCTTTCCATTTCCGGCAGCCCTCATCAAAAGCATCCTCAATCTCCTTTTCCGTAGCTGGAGGCTCAAGACCACCGTCGCGGGTGCGATGCGAAAGCGCCAAGCAGGAAGATTTCAAAAGGTCACCTTTTTCTACTCTTGTTCTATTATCCAAAGCCGCTACTGCGCAGGCAGTTTTGGTAATCACGATATCCGGGCGTTGTCCATCTATCTTTAGTTTAACACAAATGGAAGCTACAATCCGGTAAATCTGTTCTGGAATTTCCACCTGAGGGAGAAGGGTACGAGCGTTTGCTATTTTCTTTCTTAGGTTCTCCTCCTCTTCTTTGAACCCGTTTTTAAAGTTTTCAGGGTTTTTTTCAAAAAGAAGGTTATTTTTTATTATCTGAACCCTTGCCTCCTCAGACTCCACTGTTTTAATCAAAGCCGAAAGAGGGAATCGATCCAAAATCTGCGGACGAAGTTCCCCTTCCTCGGGATTCATAGTCCCTACAAATACAAAGCGGGTAGGGTGGGTGATGGAGAATCCCTCCCGCTCAATGGTATTCCACCCCAAAGCAGTTACATCCAAAAGATCGTCGGTTATATGATCCGGAAGTAGGTTGATTTCGTCCACGTATAATATATTCTGGTTGGCTTGAGCTAACAATCCCGGTTGGAAGGCTTTTTCTCCTTCTTTTAAGATTTTCTCCACATCAATGGAGCCAATCAATCTATCCTCGGTAATGCTTAAAGGAAGATTTATCACTTCCATTCTTAACTCCTTTTTGGGAACTAGCTCTCCTTTTTCAAATCGCGACCTGCAAGATTCGCACCTATTGCCCGGATCTTGAAAAGAGCACTTGAAAGGACAGTCGGCAACCACCTCTACGGGCGGCAGAATATCGGTGAGAGCATAAACCGCCGTGCTTTTTCCCGTCCCCTTGGCACCCCTGATCAAAAAGCCACCGATACGTGGATTCACCACGTTTAGAAGGAGACCCAATTTGAGATCATCCTGCCCTATGATAGCACCAAAAGGTAAGGTGAATTCTCCTCGTTTTGCCACGTTTTATTCCTCTGAGTGGTTTTTTTTATAATCACATTTTTTATAAAGCTAAACCATAGTGCTAGTAAATTTACAAATTCCATATATAAAGTCAACTGAATTCTTGACCCCTACTTATCCTAACCTTATATTCGTCTCACCAAGCTCAAGCTGTTTCATAGGTTATATCCTCCATGATTTTGGGTTTCTCTTTCAAACCAAGGAGATATACCCCAATTCATTTTCTAAATTTACACAAGATAAGGGACTGTTGCTCTAGTATTTCTCTTACGGGTTTCGTTGGAAAAGGGTTCGGTTGCGGGCAGACGTCCCCATCTGGGCGTCCGCTCGTATGGGTGGTTACGTATCGTTTATCGTGAAGTCGTTCTCGTTGATCCTCTTAAGACAAAATGAAAAACCGATATCCGAAACCGATACGTGGCCTAAACCCACACCGAAAAACGATAAACGGACTTAAGCAACAGCCCAATAATTTACACTACCACGTGAAGCCCCGGTCTAAAGTCACGGACGCCTTTCATGGTGAATCCTTCCCTCGGACCCACTCCTTCCCTTTCTCTTCAAAGGTAGGATCAGGATTGAAGGTCAGGGCGAGATCAAGATGAATCCTCCCCCAGGGAGTGCGAAGCTTTTCCTGTAAACTCAAATGTGCATACGAATTTTTCTGAAAACCTCTGAAAGAGTGCTTGACTTTGAAAAAGGAACTTGTATAATTGAAAGAGAAAGGATTTTTATTCCAATGAAACCACGGCAAATCCGTTTTAAATAATGTAAACTCAATTTTAGGTGAGGTTTTATGGATAAATTCGTAATAGAGGGTGGAAAGAGATTATCCGGGACGGTCCAAATTGAATCCTCCAAGAATGCGGTTTTGCCGATTTTGGCGGCCTCTTTGTTGGCGGAAAAAGGAGAGACCGTTATCAAGGGTGTCCCCAACTTGGTGGACGTAGGCACGATGTTAAAAGTGTTGGAACATTTGGGCGCTAAAGTCACAAGAGACACAGTCGATAAGAAAGTTGTCATCAATGCGGAAAATTTGAAGAGCTTTGAGGCTCCTTATGATCTGGTCAGAAAGATGCGAGCCTCCTTTTTGGTTTTGGGTCCCCTTTTGGCTCGTTTCAAACAAGCAAAAGTTTCCCTTCCCGGGGGCTGCGTTCTGGGTCCCAGACCGGTAGATTTACATCTTTCTGGATTTGCCAAGTTAGGTGCAAAGATGGATGAGGATCACGGCTATGTGGTCGCCTCCTGCGATCAGCTTTCCGGGAATGTGATCTGTTTTGACCGTCCCACCCATACCGGAACCGAAAATCTCTTGATGGCCGCATGTTTGGCTTCAGGCATAACCACCATCGTTAATGCCGCTTGTGATCCTGAAGTAGTGGATTTAGCTAATTTTTTGAGCCAGATGGGCGCAAAAATCAAAGGGGCAGGGAATTCAACCATATACATAGACGGAGTGAAAAAACTCAACGCCACAGAATATACTCCCATCCCGGATAGATTGGAGGCAGGCACTTTTATGATGGCCGCTTCTATCACCAGAGGATATGTAGAGTTGAAGAACGTCAATTCTGAGCATTTAAGCCTGGTCTCGTTAAAACTTAAAGAGATGGGTGCGGAGATCGAAGAAAACAAAAAAAAGATCAAGATAAAGGGACCACAAAGGCTTAAACCAGTGTCGGTGACCACTTATCCCTATCCTGGTTTTCCTACCGATGTGCAAGCCTCCATCATGACTTTAGCTTCTTTAGCCTCTGGCACCAGCCAGATTCGGGAGACGGTGTTTGAGGATAGATTCACCCATGTGATGGAGCTTGCCAGGTTGGGTGCAGATATTAAAGTCTCTGGGGACAGAGCCACCATAAATGGGGTAGCCCGGCTCAAAGGTGCACAGGTTATGGCTTCAGACATCAGGGCCGGAGCAGGATTGACTCTGGCCGGCTTAGCCGCAGATGGAACCACCGAGGTCTTGAGGGTGTATCATATTGATAGAGGTTACGATCATTTTGAGAAGAAACTTGCCAAATTAGGTGCGGAAATAAAGAGGGTGAAAAGTTAAGAAATTAGAAGGTTAGAAAGTTTGAAGGTTTGAAAGTTAACAAGTTGACTTACATATGGTTGTAGAGTAGAGTGCAAAAATTTATTTTTGGAGGTCTCTGAAAAGGCCTATCATGATGGCACGAATTCTGTGTCTTTAGATCGGGCAAGAGGTGCCCGACCTACGAAAAATCAATGACTTACGTGCCCGTAGGCAGGGCTCCCAGCCCTGCAAAAGTAGTTTTTCAGAGTTCCTTTTTGGTGGTGTAAACACTGAAATCGTGAGGAGAGTTCAATGAAGTTGAATTTTTCGAAAATAGCTTTTCTTGGGAGCATGATTTTGCTTTTGTTTACTCCTTTGGGAAATGCGCAGGAGCCTTCTTTCGGCCAAAACAAGGTGCAATATAAAACCTTCGATTGGTATTTTATTCAGACGGAGAATTTTAATATTTATTTTTATAAAGACGAATATCATTTGGCCAAGTTCGCGGCTGATATTTTGGAGAATGCCTATTCAAAAATCAAAGAGGAACTTCGGTATGAATTGGGCCGGAAAGTTCCGGTGATCATTTACAGTTCCCATAACGATTTTCAACAAACCAATGTCGTTTCAGAGCTCATTGAAGAGGGGGTGGGTGGATTCACCGAGACTTTCAAAAACCGGATGGTAATTCCCTTCACCGGGTCTTATGAGGATTTCAGACACGTCTTGCATCACGAACTGACCCATGCGGTGATCTTTGACATGCTCTATGGAAATGTAATAGGTTCCCTGCTTTCCCGCGAGTATCTGTTTCAACTTCCCTTATGGTTTGCGGAAGGATATGCCGAGTATTCCTCCCGTAGAGGTTGGGATATCGAAGCAGATATGATCTTAAGAGATGCTGCCATCAACGGATATTCAGTTCCTCTGGACCAAGCCGGAGGGTATCTGGTATATAAAGAAGGGCAATCAGCCATAGGCTATATTGTGAAAAAATACGGGGAGGAAAAACTCTCGGAGATATTAAACAAAGGGAAAGCGGAACTCTCCATGGATAAAGCTTTAAAATCTGCTATAGGATTGGATACCAGAGGTTTGTCCGAGGAATGGATGAAATTCTTGAGAAAAGAATATTGGCCCGAAATCGCCTCTCGATCTGAGCCTAAGGATTTCGCCAAACAGTTGACCGATCACACCAAGGACGGCTCTTACATCAATGAGAGACCGGTCTTTTCACCTCAAGGGGACCGGTTAGCCATCTTTTCGGATAGAAGTGATTATACCGAAGTCTATATAATTTCTGCCATAGACGGGAAAGTGATAGAAAGATTGGTTAAGGGACAAAGATCGGGAGATTTGGAGTCACTCCATTCGTATGTCAGTGGTCTTTGTTGGTCGGGTGACGGGCAAAGCTTAGCTTTTGTATCTAAAAGCAAGGGCAAGGACGTGTTATGCTTAATCAATGTGAGAAATAAAAAAATCTACCGAAAACTTTACTTCAATTTGGACGCCATGCGCTCTCCCTCTTGGTCGCCTGACGGAGAGAAGATCGCCTTAGTAGGAATGAAAAATGGAAAAACAGATATTTATCTCTGCGATCTCAAGAGTAAGAAGGCAACCAAATTGACTGATGATTATTATGATGACGAGGATCCCAGCTTTTCTCCGGATGGCAAATTCATCGCCTTCACCTCCGACCGTCCGATTTCATCTTTTGAAGATTCAGTGAAGTATAAGTATGGCCATTACAATCTTTATCTGTATGACTTAGACTTGCAAAAGATCACTCCGCTTACCGAAAATCAAGGTAATAACACTTCTCCCAGCTGGTCACCCGACGGAAAAAGAGTGTGCTTCGTCTCGGACCGAAATGGAATTTACAATCTTTACGTTTTGGATCTGGATAGCTCTCACGCTTTGCCCATAACCAATGTTCTTTCTGGCTGTTTTACCCCCTCCTGGTCAAAGGATGGGGAAAAGATCGCCTTTTCCGCCTTTCAAAAAGGTGGCTGGGATATATTTTTGCTCAAGGGGATCAAACCGATCTCCCCCGAGACCGACTCTTTGATCAAGACCCCTTACCTTCTGGCTTTAAAGACAGATACCATTTCGACCAAACCTGACACCGCCCAAAAAGAAGAAACTGTAGAAAAGAAATTGGATTTCACCTCTTATGTCTTTAAAGCAGGACAAAACGAACTGGACAGTTTGGCCGGTCTGAACAGAAAGAAAAACGTTGAAAAAAAAGATACCCTCACCACAAAACTTCCCAGTGGAGAATATGCCCAGAAAAAGTATAAACTCAAGTTTTCTCCTGATTTGATCTCCGGGTCTTTAAGCTATGACCCCTTCTTCGGCTTTAGGGGAGGGTCCCTCATTGCCATAAGCGACATTTTTGGAAATCACACCTTCATATTAGCCACCGATCTGGTCAATACCATCGACCAGAGCAATTTTCAGCTATTTTACCTATATATGGCCCAGAGGATAAATGGTGGAGCGGGGATACTTCACACTAAATATTATTACGTGGATTCTGACGATCGACTTTTCTCGGATCGGGTTTACGGAGCTTTAGGGTATCTATCGCTTCCCTTCAGCAAATTTACCCGGGCGGAATTGGACTTAACCCAAATCTCAGTGGACCGTAAGTATTATGATCCTCCCTACGCCGACAAAAGCGTAAAGATATTTTTGCCTTCTTTGTCCTTGATCAATGATACCGTAATCTGGGGACTGACCGGACCGGTGAACGGAAGTCGAAGTTTGTTTTCTTATGAATACGCTCCTTATATTACTCCCCGGAGCATCTCCTATGGTGCCGCCATGATGGATTACCGCAAATACTGGCATTTTATGAAGAGATATAGTTTCGCCTTCAGATTGACGGGTGGATTTTCACACGGCCAAGATAAGAAAAAATTCTTCTTAGGCGGCATTTCCGATTGGATCAGTCCCAGTTTGGGTTCTGAAAATATTTATGGAATAAGTGATCTTTATTTCGGAAACGTAATCACCCCCCTGCGGGGATATAAATATTTCGATGTGCAGGGCACCAAATTCTTTCTAAGTAATCTTGAGCTCAGGTATCCTTTTGTGGAACACTTCGTAATGAAATTCCCACTTCCTTTGTCCATACACTACATTAACGGAGTCTTTTTCTATGATATGGGGGCGGCTTGGGACGAGAACAAAAAATTCAAAGGGGGCACCACCGAGGGGGGATCTAAGCTTAAAGATATTAAAGCTGGTTTCGGATTTGGACCAAGAGCTAACTTGGGATTTTTGGTTTTAAAATATGATATAGCTTGGCAGACCGATTTTGATTCCGTCTCCAAACCCAGACACTATCTATCTCTGGGCGCCGAATTTTAAACTAAATACAAATACATTAAATGAACTGTCATTGCCCAGACGAGCGGACGCTCCCGTCTGGGGGCACACGGACGTGTCCGTCTGACGTCCATGCGAGGAGTCCCCATTTTTTCGAGGCGACGAAGCAATCTCTTGTTCGCCATGAACATCCTCGTTCGTGACGCTTTACGGTAATGGATTCATCCTGATCTCTGGCCAAAGGCGGGGTAGATTCGTATTAATGCTTCGCAACAGACAAGGCGTTCGTTACCAACGAGGGGATTTTGTAGAATATGAGACATCTCAAGACTTAAAAAAGCCGCCTTGATCCATATGGACCCAGGCGGCTTTTTTTATGCCCCCCTTATTGTACCCTAAACGATTTCCAGGTGGAGTGCCAAATACGTCCTTTTTTGTCCACTAAAAGGAGAGCATAAAAATAATCCCCCCTCTTCATTTCTTTGGTTTTATACTACCACACGACGCCAAGATCGGGCATCCCCTCGCCTTCTCCGATGCTTCAGTAATAGGAATTACCGAAGTAGAAAACATCCCGCCTTTGGCGGGAGACATCAGAAGAAATTCGCCTAAAAGCCTAATTTATGTATCGGCTGACGTTAGCTCCTTATTACTTTACCTTCAATTTTCTTTATGGGGCATCGGATTTGTAGTTTGGTGGCAGCCCCACCTATTCTGCGCAGATGCTCAAGATCTCCGTGGGATTGTTCATTAGGATCTGTAGGATTATCATCCTACAAGATTAGGTGGATGATAACATCCACCCAAAAGCGAAAAAGTGGTAAGTTTGATAGTTGGTGAAAACCTGTAACGCGTAGGGGCGAAACCCCGCACCGTTTGGTACGCGACGGTGTTTGCCTTCGCCCGAAAACTGCTTGATTCATCCCCTTCTTATGATTCTTTGTAGCGGTCGCATCTATGCGACCTGTCCGGTTTGATAAATCAAACCGCTACAATAAAACAGACCACCAAGGAGCTAAGTAGCCTAACTAACAACTATGGCACGTTTCCGATCCGTGTTTTCTTTCATTTCCGCTTTGGTCAAAACGGGCTTCAATTTTAATGGTAGATTAATCTTAAAGGTGGTTCCCTGGTTTATCTGGCTTTCAAATTCGATTTCACCGTGGTGCAGACTGATTATTTTTTTCACCAAGCTCAAGCCCAAACCGGTTCCTTTTTCTTTGGAGGTAAAAAACGGGTGGAAGAGTTTTTTTTGATCCTTTTCTTCAATACCGCATCCAGTGTCGGAAATCTTGACTTTTATAAACTTTTCTTCGGAGTAGCTCTTCGTTTCGCTCAAATCAATGGAAATCTTCCCGCCCTGAGGCATGGCATCTATGGAGTTTTGGATCAGATTCTGGAAAGACTGCTTTAAAAGAAGTCTATCCCCTAATATGGTTGGCAGATTAGGTTCGGATTTTAAGTCAAGCTTTATTTTGTTTGTCTTCAGGTTCTCTTCCAGTGACTTTATGCATTCATCCATTACGTTTTTCAAGTTTACCTTTTCTATCTTCAGATCAAAGGGTTTGGCAAAACTCAAAAATCTCTGGAGCATGGCCTCCATGAACATGGCCTCATTAAGTATACTATTTACTATCTGATCTTTGGAGGTTTCATCGCCCCTTTTCTTTTTAAGCAATTTGCTGAAGCCCAGAATTGTTCCCATGGAGTTTCTAAGCTCATGTGCCAGTCCAGAGGACATCTCGCCCAAAGCCGCCATTTTCTCCTGGAAGGCGATCTCATTTTGAAGCCTTTTTATTTCGGTCAAATCGGTCAAAAGAACCGCCACTCCCAGCGTTTTGCTTTGTTCATCTTTGATGGCCGAAGTGTTTATACCCACCCAAATGTTTTCGCCCTCGGTTTTTGATATCTCTATTTCCGGAACCCCGCAGACCTTCTGTGCCAAAAGTGCCATTTCTAACAAGGAACAGAGAGGCTTTTTTTCTCCCAAAACCGTCTTGTAATGTTTACCTATGGCTATATTTTCAGAGATACCCAAAATATTTTGTGCGGATTTGTTGAAACGCATGATCCTTCCTTCGGCATCGCAGATGATCATACCACTTTCTATGCTTTTTAAAATGTATTCGTTGTAGCTTTCCAGGTTTTTTGCCTTTTGATTTGTCTCCGCATAAAGCCTTTGCAGGGTTTCTTCGTTTTTCCTCAATTCGGTGATAACCTGCTCAAAAATTTTTACTGCGGCATCCAAGTTTCCCTCTTGGTTCTTTTTTTCAAAACCCCAAGTTATTTTCTCCTCTTGGGCTTTTTTCATCATCAGTCTATAAGGTCTTAAAACATTTCTTATCAGGAATAGGGTGACCAGGGCGGTGATTAAGAATCCCATGGTTCTGGCTAAAGTATTAAGCTTTGAGAGTTTTTCGATGGCAGCAAAAGCTGAAACTTCTTTTTCCACCATTATCCAGATTTTTTTCCCATTCTCAGGTTCGTTCGAACTTATTTGACTTTCTATGGGGAGATAAAAGGAACAAAAAGTGTTTCCCTTATCGTCAGAATAAGAATCAGAAAAAAACTTTGAGGTCTGTCCCGCCTCCAGGCCGGTCTGAATTTTTCTTTTCTCCTCCGGCTTAAGTCCCCTAAAAATGTGAGACTGCTCGCCCGCAAGAATCTCCCTGGAGGAAATCAGAGGTTCCCCTTTTGGATTCAGAAAAATTATCTGGTTAAGATTTAACTGGAAAGCTAGCTCCAAAAGATTTTTTTTGAGGTTACTTTGAGGAGTTTTTTCCCAAACCATTTTAGCACATAAGGACGCAGAGTATAGTTCTTTCTTTATCTCCTTTTTCAGGACCTCTTGGGTTTTTTGAAAAAGAAAGACCGTTCCGAAATTAAGCAGAATCAAAAAGAGGATCAAAAATATTAAAGAGAGACGAATATGGGATTCGTAACTAAAATCAAAGAATTCTCTGATCTTCAATTCTATTGCTCCTCTTAAGTTGTGAAGAATATGGACTTCCCCACACGAGTCTTTGTCAAGTTTTCCATCTTAATATTAAAGTAATCGGCAGAAGAGTATGAGTGATTAACTTTGCAGGTTAAGTAGCGGAAGGCTTAGTCTTCCATCTTTGTGGAAACCTAAAGATCCCCGCTACATTTTATTTTAAAATTTTCCTTACTAAAAATAAAAAAGGACAACTGTGGGGGAAGGGCTTTCGCCTTTTATCCAAACGAGATATTTGGGCTTATGGCAGAATATTATTTTAAATGCGACAAGTTAAACTCTTCATTTTAGAAAAAGGTTTTAATATATGCGGAAATTAGGGTATCCCCTATGAATATGGCCAAAATGGATCCTAAAGCCAAGAAGGGACCGAATGGAATCATTTGGGTCTTCTTTACTTCTTTAGAGAAAAAGAGGGCTATTCCACCAACCATCGCACCTAAAACCGCCGAGATTAAAAATACCAAAAAAATCCTCTGCCACCCCAAGAAAGCCCCTAACATCATGGCTAATTTTATATCCCCTCCTCCCATGCTCTCTTTTTTGAAAAGAAGTTCTCCCAAAACTGCCGCAAGGTAAAACAAAACTCCTCCCACAAAAATCCCTATCAAAGAATTCATTACAGATGGGGATTTTACAAAAAAGGAGAAAAGAAAACCTAAAGCGATGCCAGGTAAAGTAACCACATCGGGGATAATTCTATGTTGTAAGTCAATGAAGAAAATCACTATTAATAAAAGGCATAGGATGGTCTTAGCCACAAATTCCCAGCCCCAGCCGAACCGCCAATAAGTGATAAGAATTAAAATGGAGGTTATAAACTCAACTAAAGGATATTGCATTGAAATCTTACTTTTGCATTTTCGACATTCTCCCTTCAACAAAATAAAACTTAATATAGGAATGTTGTCCCGAAAACGTATCTTCGCTCCGCAATTAGGGCAAAATGAGCTGGGGAAAAGAACTGACTTCTTCAAAGGGATCCGATAAATGCAGACATTCAAAAAACTTCCCAAAGCTAAACCGATCAATATAATCAAAATTAGAATTATCGTGCTCATCTCAAATATTTTGTTTTTCGTCTATCGGTTTAGATGCTCGTATCGAATCTCGTCAATCGATGCTCGATGTTCGGCAAATTACTATTTTTTATATAATTACACCAGTTTCGACCTCAAGTTTCGAGCTTCGATACGAGTCGTCAAGATCCCGCATCGCGGGACTTCTTCACCGTTAAACGAGCTTCCTGGTGGAGGGTAAATATCTACTTTAACCAGATGTTACATTTTCTTCATCTTGAAAAGATGATCCTCGTAATCCCAGACCGAGTGCCACAAAATTCTCCTCCAGGCGATCTCAAATTTAGCCAGGATTTTAAAAAATCTTTTGGGTATGAAACCCAAAAGAACGGGATAAAGCCACAAAAAATGTCCCTTTCTAATCGGATAATCGGCAATTTTTTTAAAATTACTCTTTTTGAAGAAATTCAGATAGGTTTTAAAATCTCTTTGCCATCTCTTTTTGTTTTTAGTCACCTGCTCTATGCACACCAATTCCCCTTGGGGCTTTAAACATTTTCGGATCTCCTTTAGCACTTTTCCCAGTTCAAAGTCGTCCATTATATATTGAAACACATTGATCGAGACCAATAGGTCCGCTTTATTTTCCTTCAAGGGTAAATTCAGTCCATCATACAAAACAAAACCAACGTTAGAATTTTTGGACTCATTTTTCGCAATTTCTACCATCTGCGGGGTGATTTCCAGTCCTACTGAAAATTGGCAATATTGTGATAATAGATCTGAAAATCTTCCGCTTCCACAGCCGAAATCTATGATTATCTCTTTTTTTCCTTCGGACAATGCTTTTGGGATGGCTATTTTCTGAAGGGTGTCGATATAAAGATTCTTCCTCCCTTTAAGATCACCCGGGTCAATGACCGCAGGAAGTTTGCCTTTCTCTGCCCGTTTTCCCCAGGTTTCCCCATCAGTCTGGAAATGCCGTAATTCTTGAGTCTTCATATTTCTAAGTATTTCAGGGCGCGTAGTAGAGGCTTTATGCCTCTGGGCGGAGCCATGAAGGCTCCGCTACGCGGTATTTTTTCCTCACAATCTAACGAATTTAAGTCAACTTCGGTTTTTTGATTTTCAAGGCGATCAGAAAACAAGCCAACTCCCCCAAAGTCATCCACACCCGCATGGCCAAAGAGATCAATATAGCCATAGAGATGGGGAGAAAAAGACTCAAAAGATAACTCTGCACCCCTTCTCTTACTCCCAATCCTGCTGGCACAAAGAAGCTTAAAATCCCGGAGATCACGGAAATAGCAAAGATGCCACACAAGATCACGGTTTGATCGAAATTTATCGAATAGAAGGAGTTGACCAAAAGATAGACGCCTATGCCGAATATGAGCCAATCCACAATTAATATCAAAAGAAGCTTTAGGGTCTGGTCGAATCGAGCCTTTATAGGCAAAGATTTTTTTTTGAATAGGTGCAAAAGAATTTTAAAGGCTTGGTTTAAAATAGGGGGGTAAAAAATAAATGAAGAGATCGAAATAAATAAAAGCAACAAAGCAGATATCAAAAATGGGGAAAACCTTTGCCAGAAGAAAAGGGAAAAGAGAAATAATAAAATCCCCACTAAATTATAGGCAACAAAAAGCAAAACCATACTGAAAAAGGTAACACCTTTAGGTAAGCCCACCTTCTGGCCTAAATAGATCTGGCTCAGATATTGCCAGATCTTTCCGGGTATGTATTTCCCCATACCGGAGGCAGACATTATCTTGAAGCTTTGCTCAAAGGGGAGGGTAATCTGAAAAAAGGATAAAATCCTTTTCCAAGCATACGAGGCGATGGCTAAATTTATCGTCACACAGAGAAATGAAAGGATAAGAAGTGGTGGTTTTAGACTCCACCGGTGAATGCTCACTTCTCCCAAGTTACGAAAAAGGGTTTTCCCCAGAAAAAAGAAAATAATTAAAATGACCGAAAAAACGATGATTTTTCTTAGAATAGAAGGCTTTTTATTCCCCTCCGAAAAATGAGCCACTTCAGTTTTTTCCAAAAGAGAAGATTCATCACCCTGAACCCCTGGTGAAAAAATCTGTTCCCCTAAGCCGGTTCTCATGCACGGTTCCCCTTATGTAACGATTTCAACCTTCTGTAAATGGCAGAGCCGAAGGAAGTCTGCACCAAGCTGAAAGCGACTTTAAATAGAAAAGGTCGAACCAACCCCAGATCCTTTTGAAAATTGAAAAGCTCCTCTTTTTGTGTTCCCCACTTATCCTTAAACTTAATCAGAGATAAAAATCTCTTATCCGAACCCAAGAAATCGAAATATGCTTTCCCTTTCTCTTTGGCAATCTGGATGGCCTGGTGAAACAAAAGATCGTTCGGTCTTAAATAGAGATATCGGGTCTCCGATCCGCCATGGAAATAATGAGCCATCTTTTGGGAATAAATCACCACCATCCCCGCTATGGGCTGGTCGTGATATTTCACAAAAAATATGTCAGAAAATTCAGGAACCAACAAATCATATATTTTATGAAAAAGCTCAATCGGATATTTTGCCATAGCTTGATTCCTTTTCATTGAAGTCAGATAGAGTTGATAAAATTGGTTCACCTCTTCTTTTGATTTTATCTTTTCAAAACGAAGCTCAGACTTCAAAGCGGTCTTTATGGTCCTTTTAAGGCTATCTTTATAATTTTTCCAGATCTGGTCATTGGATTTGTCTTTCAACTCCAGCAGGTGCCGATACGATTCCACACAGTTAAAATCGGGCAAATCTTGCCTTTTCTTAATGGCGGTATCGACAATCTGAATCCGTTGGATTTTCTCTTTCTTTGCCCAATTGTTCAAAAGGCTCAGAAACTCCGGAATATGCCCTCGATCTCCAATAAACCCTCCATAAGGAATAAGCGAATAAAAGACTCGAAAGAATCGGTTTCCTAATAGCATCCCGGGCAAGGCTAAAAGCCAGTCACCGTTATCCTCCATTATGAGATACTTCATTTCACACCGGTAGCTTTGTTTCAAAACTTTCCCCCAAAGAGAGGTGTGAAAGATTAAGCTTGAATGCTGGGATGCAAACTCATCCCAGCTTTTATCAGGTTCTTCCAGCGTAATCAGGTTCATCTCTTAACCTGAGGCAAAACTTTTTTTATCTGATTACAGACAAAAAGCACATCTTCCTTTTTTAATAAAGGGTGCAAGGGCAAGGTCACCTCATGCCTGCCCACATATTCGGTCAAAGGAAGCTTATTTAGGCTTGATCTGAAATTCTTTTGATAATAGGAAAATTTATGAATGGGGGGATAATGGATGCTGGTCTGAATTTTTGCTCTTTTCAGAAAATCCATAAATTTTTCCCGATTCACATCCTGGTCCAAAATGATGGGAAAAAGATGAAAGGCAGAATCGCGGGGATAGTTTAAGAAAGGAATGGAAAACCCTCTTGTTCCTTCTAAATTTTCAGCGTAGATTTTGATCAGAGATTTCCTTTTGCGATTTGAGCTTCTTAGCTTTTTTAACTGTTCAATCCCTAAAGCGGCATTCATCTCGGTCATCCGGTAATTATAACCCAACTCGGTCACGTCATAGGAATAGGCATGTCCTTTGTGTCGGTCCCAGGTCATGCTGGTCATTCCGTGAGAGCGGAGGAGCCTGATCTTTTGGGCAAATTTATCATGATTGGTCACGATCATCCCCCCTTCCCCGGTGGCCATATTCTTATTGGAGAAAAAACTAAAACAGCCGATATCGCCGATCCCCCCTGCCATCTTCGCTTCAAATTTTGCTCCGATGGCATGTGCGGCATCCTCGATTACAAAAAGATTATGTTTTTTGGCAATTTTTTTTATCCTCTCCATATCCGCCAGGTATCCCCCATAGTGGACCACCATGATGGCTTTAGTCTTGGGGGTGATCTTATTTTCTAAATCATTACAAGAGATATTTAAATCAGAAAGACCGGTAATATCCACAAAAACCGGCTTCGCCCCCACGTAAAGAATGGCGTTTGCGGAAGCCACGAAGGTTAGGGAGGGAACCAAAACCTCGTCTTCGGTTTTTATGTTCAAAGCTCGCAAAGCTAAATGGAGTGCCGCGGTTCCACTCGATACTGCGAAGGCATGTTTGACCCCCAGAAAATTTGCAAAATTCCTCTCCAGCTTTTTGACCATCTCCCCCATGGTGAGCCATCTGTTTTGGATCACTTGGCTCACGATTCTCCGCTCCCGCTGGTCAAAATTTAGATCAGAGAGGGTGACCTTCCATTTCATTTATCAGCCTTTGTAAATAAATCATTTTCAAAACACGCGTAGCAGAGGCTTTACGCCTCTGTGCGAAGCCATGAAGGCTTCGCTACGCGGTATTTTTTCCATAACTCACAGAATTAAACCAACTTTGGTTTTTTGATCTTTAAATAGTGGCTTTACGCCTCTGTGCGGAGCCGTAAAGGCTCCGCTTTGCCCTCAAATTTTTAAATAGTTTGGGGCGCATAACAGTAGAGGCTTTATGCCTCTGTGCGAAGCCATGAAGGCTTCGCTACGCGGTATTTTTTTCCATAACCCACAGAATTTAAACCAACTTTGGTTTTTTGATCTTTAAATAGTGGCTTTATACCCCTGACGGAGCCATGAAGGCTCCGCTACGCGTGTGGGACAACCTTGTGATCCCCTCTTGGCGGGAGGGGACAAGCCCCTCCCTTACTTTTTTAGTCCTCATCAATGAACAGTTTTCTATTCTTTTCAAATTCCTCCACCGCTTTCTGGTAATCATCTGGTCTGCCAATGTCTAACCAGAAATCGGTTGAATTATATATTGCCACCTTTTTTTCTTTTTCCAGAAGGAGTTGCATCAAATCCGGGAAATCGAATTTTTCATCCTTAGGGATAAGATCTAAAATCTCCGGCTCGAAAATATAAATCCCCATGCTTACCGTATAAGAGAGCTTTGGCTTCTCTATATATTTAACCATATCATCGTCTTTATTTCTTTGAATCACCCCGAAATCAACGTCTACTGATCTTTTTTGTGCGGCAACCGTGGCCATCGGCTTTTGCTTTTGGTGATAATCTATTAATTCTAAATAATTCAAAGTGGTCAACAAATCGCCGTTCATCACCATAAAGGTTTTGTCCAGTCCCACAAGAAGAGCCAAAGGACCTACTGTGCCTAAAGGTTTCTCCTCGAAGCTATATGCTATATTCACTCCCCATTTTCTCCCGTCACCAAAATAGGTCTGGATGAGATTGCCTAAATGTCCTACCGCTATGGTGATGTCGGTCAGACTTGAGTTTTTCAGTTGTCTTAATATCACCTCTAAGATGGGGAAATCACCGATGGGCATAAGTGGTTTGGGCAAGACCACGGTGTAGGGATAAAGCCTTCTCCCTTTTCCACCCGCCAGGATGACTACCTTCATATCGAAATCTTTCCCGCTTATGGAGTATCTGCCTTTAGGCAGATTTTGAAGTTAGGCTAAAGCCTAACGCTCCAAGTTTATTGCACTAATATAAACGTAACTATTTTGATACGATGTTGCCCCCTCTCCCTAACCCTCTCCCCCGAGGGGAGAGGGAAGGGTGAGGGGGAAATCAAGTAGAATGTAAAAATTCTGTACGTTTGTATTATACTCTACGCTGTTGGGCGGGGGTTGAACCCCCGCCCCTATCCGGACAGGGGTGCAACCCCTGTCCGAACAATGGAGGCCGACTTCAGAGAGTCCAGCTAAAGCTTGACACTCCAGATTTATTCAACTCCACTTCTAAATGTTGTAAATCTCCTCCTTATATCTATCAATATTCTTTTCCATCCAGCTTATAGTCCTTCTTATCCCCTCTTCTATGTTTATCTTTGGATTCCAGCCGAACAGAGCTTTAGCTTTACTTGAATCTGAGAAAAGTCTCTCCACTTCGCTTTTTTCAGGACGAACCCTTTTCTTATCTTTTGTGACCTTTATTTTCTTGTTCAAACAAGTGGAAACTATTTCGATCAACTCGTTTATCGACACTTCGCGATTTGATCCCAAGTTCACCACCTCACCTACCGTCTTTTCGCATTCGGCAAAAGCGACAAAACCTGAGGCTGAATCGGTCACGAAGGTCAAATCTCTGGTAGGAAAAATCGAACCCAAATTAACGGTCTTTTTGAGCAATGCTTGGATAATTATAGAAGGAATGACTGCCCGAGCTGATTGTCTGGGACCATAAATGTTGAAAGGCCTTATCACCCCCACCGGCAGATCATAGGAACGATGAAAACTCAAAGCCAAAAGATCAGCCGCCGACTTAGAAGCGGCGTAGGGTGACTGAGGATTTAAAGGATGGTTTTCGTCCATGGGAACATACTGAGCAGTGCCATAAACCTCGCTGGTGGAGGTGTGAATGACTTTTTCTACGTTGAAATCACGAGCGGAGGTCAAAACGTTTAAGGTTCCATTAACGTTGGTATCGACCACGTCCCTGGGATTGACGTAAGAATAGGGAATCCCGATCAAGGCACCCAAGTGAAAAACCACCTCTTGGTCCTTGGCCGCCTTTCGGACCGCATCCGCATCTTTCAAATCCGATGCTGTTACCTCAACTTCTCTTAAGATATTCTTATCCACATCCTCCAGCATTCCCCAGTCGTTGCGAGAATTGTAATGCACGAAGGCTTTTACCTTTGCCCCGGATTTAACCAGGGCTTCGACCAGATGGCTTCCCACAAAGCCCCCCGCACCCGTCACCAAAACTTTTTTGTTCTTAACTTCCAACTGGCACCACCTCAATATTCTCTACATAGGGAACGTAGCAATCTTAAAAGATTGCTTCGTCGTCCCGCCAACGGCGGGACTCCTCACAATGACATTTTATTTAATACGTTTGTATTAATAATCAAATTTAGAGAACAAAGCAAGATAAATATCCTTTGTCCGCCGTCCACCGTCCGCAGAGTTTTGTTTTCCATTTCTAAATAGTCGTTGTTGCGGGGTACCATACCCCGCAACACTTCTGGTTCAGGGTGAGGGCACCCTGAACCAACTCTCTACTTTGATTTGAAAAATGATTCAAATTTACCTGCTTTTTACAATAGCCTTTTGCGGCGGTCGGCTGACTGCGGACTTGTCCTGAGCAAAGCCGAAGGACGGCGGACGATAATATTCCCCGATCGTTTCCAAATAATCATCCACCGCCTTTTCGATATTGAGGAATTCCAGAACTTCTGGTATGTTTTTGGAATAATCTTTTTTTTCTTTTATAAATTCTATCATTGCACAAGCTAATTTCTGAACATCCCCACAGGGGACGACTTTACCTAAGTTGAATCTTTTTACTAAATATCCCATGTCTCCAATATCTGTTACTATCAAAGGAGTCCTCATCTGGAGCGCTTCCGAGAAAACCAGGGGGATGCTATCGCCTTGGGAGGGAATCACCAGACAGTCAGATTCTTTTAAATAGACAGACACCAAGCTAGTGGAGACCCGACCCGCAATTTCTATCTCTTCTTTTAGCTTAAGCTGATTTATAAGTTTCCGCATTTCTCTTTCGTAATTCCCCCAGCCCAAGATATGAAGATTTATGTGGGCTATTTTTTTTCTGACTACAGCAAATGCTTTTATCAACTCACCTAAACCTTTCTTTTTCTCCCACCGTCCCAGATATAAGAAATTCGTTTTTGATTTATCTAATCGGATGGCTGGATCTGAAGTTTTAGGTCCTATGGATCCTGCGGACAATTTTCTCATACTGGGTAAAAATAAACATTTCTTTCCGCATAATTCTTCCACCTTTTCTTTTAGATCAAAACCATCCGCAAAAAGAAAATCCGCTTCTTTTAATACTTTCTTTATAATCCCCCGCAGGAGGGGTTTCTTTGCCCACACATATATGTCCGATCCCAGGCACCACACCGAATACGGAATGCCCAGCCTCTTTTTCGTCAAATACGTAAACCACCCTGAGGGCAAAGCCCAGAAGGCTAAGCAAAAGTCGGGTTTTGTTTTCTCAAGGTGCTTTAAGAGTTGTTTTTTACCATTTTTCAAAAAGGAAAAAAGCTGAAAAATCTCCTTGGGATTAAAAAGATTCAAAGCGCCCACCACTTTTTTCCCTCCCGCCCATTTGAATCTGATCACATTTTCCTCTGGGCTTTTCTTTTCTGTTTCATAATAGGGAGTGAACACAAAAACCTCCACTCCCCTTTTTTTGAGTCCTAAATGGAAATCCTTCACAAAAGGTGAAGCCACATCGTCAGGATGAGCTGGATAGCGATTAGTAATCAGGCAGATTTTCGGGGAGGTCAGCATTTGTTCTTTGATTGGCTTTTTCCTAACAGATTAAAGGATTCCCAACAGATTAAAGGATGAAAGGGATGGTTTATCTTTTAATCTGTTTCATTGGTTGGGAGAATAATTTTTTACCATCGCGAACTGGCTAAGAAGTTTTACACTGTCATTGCGAGCGATAGCGAAGCAATCTCTATACGGTTCGGTACTTACTTGGAGATTGCTTCGTCGTCCCGCCCTTCGACTTTGCTCAGGGTGGTGAGCTTCTCGAACCACAAAATGCGGGACTCCTCGCAAAGACAGCTCAGTTAATGCATTTGTATTATTTAGGTCTGCCTGAAGGCAGACACTCCAATTCCTTTTCTTCTACTTCTATCTTCGCAGGCAGATTATTTATTTTCTCCTCTAGATTCTTGTTTTCTCTTTGTATCTTGTAAATTTCTTTTCTCAAATGAACCAATTGGGTTCCCAGAAAGCCGAACAAAAGCACCTGGATTCCACTGATCACCAAAAGGACAATCAAGGTCATCAAGGGACGATTAGGATTGAGGGATCCTTTTTGCCAAAGATATATCACATAAACTCCTCCACAGAATCCCAGAAAGATCATAAAAAGCCCGACCAGCCCGAACAATATTATGGGTTTTTCAAAAAAGGAAAAGATGATATGGGAAAAAGCAGTGGCTTTAAATTTGAACTTTGATTTTCCTTTCTTTCTGGCTTTTAGGATGGCAGGCATCTCTATGGCTCTGTATCCCATGCTTAAGGCTTTGGACAAAATCTCCAGATGAATCTCCTTTCCAATAGATTCCAGCTCCAATGATTTGATACATTCCCGCCGGTAAGCCCTCAAGACTCCGGTAACTGTGGAAAGCTTCCCTCTTCCGCAGGACCCATAGGGCATGGCAAAACCCAAGATCTTATTTCCTAATCTGCTTATGAGGAGTCTCAAAAAGGGGACACCTTCGGCTTTGCCACCCTCAATGTATGGGGAACCGACCACCAGGTCTATATCCTGGTTTTGCTCCAACAATTTTGTCATCTTGACTATATACCTTTCATCATAACTCAAATCCGCATCCGTGGTGCAGATTATTTTCCCTTGTGCCCCTTGAAATCCGACCCTTAATGCTTTTCCTCTGCCTTGATTGGGAGCATAAGAGAACAATTTAATGCCCCCATTGAGATGCGAATACTCCTCTACCAATTTCTTAGTATTATCCGTGGAGCCATCGTCTACAATAATGATCTCCCATTTCTTATCGGTGGAGTCCAAGACCGAGGAAAGACGTTTTAAGGTCCTGGTAGCGTTTTCCTCCTCGTTGAACATGGGAACTACCACGGAAACGTCGATTCCATCCTCTCTTTTCATCGCTTTACTTAGATATTTTCTAATGCTTTTTTTAAATCCTGATTATATGGATCCAATTCCAAAGCCGCCTGAAAAAATTCTTTGGCTTTGCTTAGTTTGCCCATTTTCAAAAAGGCTTTCCCCAATTGAGCATAGATCCTTGAATTTGAGGGATCGATATCCAAAGCCATAAGAAGATATTCAAGTGAAATGGTTGAGATACCCAATTGATTGTAAAACACACCTATGTTGAAGACTAAATTTCCAAAATGTTCTTTGGTGATAGGATCAAACCTTTTGTTTTTGAAATTGTTTTCTAAGAATTCTTTCTGCCTCTGTATATCTGAATTGGATAATGTCACCCGTTCTGGATGATATTCAAAAATATATCCCGCAGGCAAAAGATGATGGGCAAAAACGGTATCGCTGGTGTAGTATTGACAATATATTGGCATTTTATCTATGTTGAGTTGGCAAAGATCGGATGCGATCTTTTGTGAGTTTTCCAATTTGATTTTCGGCAGTCTGACTTCTTGGTATTGTTCCCGGAGTTGATCCTGATAACTTTTTTGACTCAGGGCACTGCTACTTATGATTTTGACATCTGGTCTTTTCTTTTCCGCATAATTCAGATACCAAAGCGTGGTCAAAGTGTTGTCATCTCTCACCAAAATCAGAGCATCTTTTTTGACCGAATTTAGAATTTGGTCAGCGTATTGATAAGCCCAAACATTTGCTCTTTTATTGCATTGATCGAAATTCCTGGACATTTGATAGATTGGCAATAATAAGATTAATCCGTAAAAAGAAACCTTAAAAATGTAGGTCGGGTTGCGAGTCTTTTGGCGAGCCACCCGACCTACTTTCAATATGCTCTCACAGAAAAAAGATAGCCCCATAGCAAACCAGATTGCAAAGATAGAAAGTGAAGGCAAAAGATAGCCTAAAAGGTCGTAATTTCTTAAAGAAAAATCAGTAGCCCAAGTGGCGGTAAGAAGATTAAAGATAAAAAGTGAAAACGCAAAGATAAAAAACCTTTTGGATTCTTTGAACATTACATATGCACCTATCACTCCCAGCCAGAAAAAACCTAAACTGAATTGAATCACCGGAAATGATAAGTTGAAAAGGAATCTATTTAAATAAGGAACATTGGAACTTGTCGTAATTGAAGTGGACTGAGATGATCGGGTTATATATGCGAAAAAATTTGACCAGTTGTCTGGTTTTCCCCAGTTGATGGCGGGCGCAAGGTTTGATCTTATGGGCAAAAAAAGATAAAGCGAGATTCCAAGTAAGAAGAATGCCAACAACAGTATCATCTTTTTCAGATCCCAAAGGCGTCCTGTTGGGGCAAAGGATCGTCCTGAAGGCTCGCTCTGTCTTCGACCCAGAGGGCTCAGACTGAAGGGAAGGGTTGAATCCCTGCCCCATCGAAAGTCACGAGCCATCGTGTTGGTCGGGGGTTCCCTAACCCCCGACCAATTAAGGTTCGGGGTGAGGGCACCCCGAACCAACGTGTGTCGAAAGTCACGAGTCAATAAAAATACAAAAAATGCTGGCAATAGGGCAGCCATCAAAAGAGGATGGTTAGTTAAAGAGAGTCCTAAGATAAATGAAAACAAAATCAGAATTTTGAAGCAATACTGTTTGTCTTTTTCTTGGGACCATTTGATTAAAAGAAGGATCAACAATAAAGTGAAAAAGACGTTTAAAGTATAAACCTCTGCCCTTATGGCCTGAAGCCAGAAGGCGGATGAAAACCCTAAAAATGCCACGCCTGTAATAATTGGCAGTTGCGAAATGTAACTGTTTGGTTTTTTCTTCAAGTTGGGGCAGGGGCTCGCCCTGCACTTCGTCTCCCGCCGAAGGCGGGATGTCGAAGGAAAGGCTCGCCCTGAAGGGTTAAACCCCTGCCTCAGCGAGTGCATTAGAAAATATAAAATCACCAGCGACAGACTTCCCCAGAAGGCGGACATCAGGTTTGACCTGAAAGCAGAATTTTTTATGGGGAAGAGAGTAAAGATATTACCCCAAATTACATACATTGGAAAACCAGGGGAGTGCGGGATTCCTAAAACAGAATGAACGGCTGAAAATGCCGCTGAATCCTCCCAATAGATGGTGGGACACATGGTCAAAAGGTATACACTGAAGGTCATTATAAAAATTGCTCCAGCGATGATTGTATTTCTTCTTGTGGAGAGCTTATCAGACCATTGCATATTATTAAGATCGGAAAATGGTGATAAACATTTAAGTTTCGTCTCAATCCTACTCAAGCCATAAAGGCTTGGCTACGCCCAAATTGACAGCATTAACTGGCGTAGCGCAGGGTTTATCCCTGCGGATTTTCTAAACAAAAAAGGGGACTTTTGTAAGTCCCCTTCTTTCCCTCCTCTTTCTTTAGACTCCCCTATTAGCCAGCCGCATCATCCGAGGTACAGCTTAAAACGCCGGCATCGGTTATCTGCCAGACATCTAATGTGGCGTCGTCATCCAAACCCGTAGCCCCTTTTGATCCCCCAGTAGCTGTGAAAGTATTGGTTCCACCGGTTATGGTATAGCTGTATCGGGCAGAAAGCATGATTTCAATGCCTAAGTCTGCGAT
>Ga0315289_10000442_pt1 | contig 64296 bp, 53 predicted proteins | sample YL17G11_40_MG_FD_203452 | JGI IMG/M metagenome (GOLD analysis project Ga0315289, IMG submission 203452) | Sediment microbial communities from Yellowstone Lake, YNP, Wyoming, USA - YL17G11_40 | ecosystem: Environmental > Aquatic > Freshwater > Lake > Sediment | place: USA: Wyoming | collected... | reverse complement strand
AGTATCTCGAACAACTTCAGGCCTCCGCCCAACCGTCTCCTTGAGTCTCAAATGTCCCCTGATAGAACACTTAGCCACTCGTCTTCTGCCCTCTCTTCAGGAAGTCTGGGCAGGAGGCAAGTCACCATAGGCGACCAAGGCTCCTGCCCTACGGGGCTGGTAAGCGGTTGTGTAATTGCGAGTGCGACGCGTGGTAGGGCCACGGCCCTTCGACTCCGCTCATGATAAACATGCCGTGCCCCTACGACAGCCGCCTCCGCCTTCTCGCTTTCCTGTTCGGCGTGCATCGGCGTGTGTCGGCGGTTTGTTCGGAAACGCGCCTTCAGGCGAAGGCGCGCCCGATCCAAATCCGCGCAGATACGTGTCAATCCGCGGCACCATGAGGCCCTATGGCGCCTGGGGGGCGGCGATGCGGCCGATCACGAGATCGAACAGCCGCCCGGCATCGGCCCTAAGGCATACCGATGCATTTGGCGGGCCGGATGTCGGCACGGTCAGCCCGTCGCCCGTCACCTGGAGCCGCATTTCCTCGAAGCGGCCCAAACTGCGATCAAAGACGCTGGCAACCGCGAGCGGGTCATGCAGCACCGGCAGGCGGCGCTCGGACCCCTGCCACAATACCAGCAGTTGTGTCACCGCGTGGGCCAGGGCAGAGCCGGATGACTCCAGGGTTCGGAGGTACTCTTGCGGCAGCAGCAACGTGCCGGTGGCGTCAAGCGGAACCACCGAAAGCTTTACCCCCGACTCGAAGACTCGGCGCGCCGCCTGCGGATCACAGCCGATGTTATATTCTGCCTCAGGCTTGGGCGCGCCCCCATAGCCCCTGCGCACCGAGCCGCCCATGATCACCAGCTCCGCCATGTGCTCTACGACAGATGACTCGGTCTCGATGCACTTGCCGATATTGCTGAGCGGGCCGATGGCGACCACCGTGATCTCGCCGGGCGCCTCCTCGATCTCTTGCAGGATATAATCCACGGCTGCTTGCGCCGGCGGGCGCAGGCCCTGCCCGGTCGCCCACGCCGCCTGGTTGGGCTCGTGGTCCTCGCTGCCGCAGCCGCGGAAGCCGGGAATCACCGGGATGTCGCTCGCCCCGGCTTGATTCAGCAGCTTGCGGGCGATGCGCGCCCGCTTCTCCACCGGGCCATGGACGGTGGTGACACCCAGGAGCTGAAGCTCCGGCGAGCTTACCGCCAGGGCGAGGGCGAAGGCGTCGTCAATGTCGTCGCCGATATCGGTGTCCAGGATGATCTTGGTGCCCATCGTAAGCGCCTCCATCGAGCACTAGCCGAATCCATCACCGACGGATTCCGGCCCAGCTCAATTAGCCCTGCCGTACCAGTCGGCCAAATGCGGCCAGCGCAAGCCATGGACGTGACCGGCGCCATCCGCATGCCGCTCGCCCAAGGCGCCATTGCGCTGCTCACGCCATTGTGCGGTAGTGCTCCGGCTCGCGCCAACCTGCGGCCGCAAGGTAGGCGCGAATCTCATCGCGCGCGCCCTGGGCGCCGACCGCGACGAGCAGATAATGATCGCGCGTTAGCGCCTCGGCGGCCACAACGGGCGCGCCAAGAACGGTGTTGCCTATCTTGCGCGGGTCAACATCAATGAACGCCGCGATGTTCACCCCCGCGCGGCGCAGATGGCGCGCCAAAGCCTTGCCCTCCTTGCCTGCACCCCAGATCGTGACCAGATTCTCGCCACCCAAATATATCATCTTCAAGTAGTGCACCTTGCAACGCCGAAAGGCCGCCGGCGAATAGGCAGGGTGCACTCGCGACAGGCGGTCGCGGCGCTCGCGCCACCAATAGAGGTGCAGGCCCACCTTCCCAAAACGCAAGCCCCCCGCGTACGCCCGCAGCCACAGGTCGTAGTCCTCGGGCCAACCCATGTCACGATAGCCCCCGAGGGAACCCAACACATCAGCCCGCAGCATGGCGCTCGGATGCGCCAGCGGGCTTTCGACGAAGAGGTCACGCTCCATCTGTTCGTGGGTGACAAGGGAATTGAGCCAGCGCTCATAGCGGCGCATGCCAAGGCGCAGTTGGCAACGCGGGAAGCAGCGCACCAGGCAGCTCACAACCTCCGCGCCGCCGCTCTCAAGGAAGGAAAACTGCAACTCCAGCCGCCGCGGATGGGCGATGTCATCCGCATCCATGCGCGCGATGACCGCGCCGCGCGCTTGCGCCAGCCCGTGGTTCAATGCCGCCACTAGCCCGAGCGGTGGTTGCTCAATCAGACGGAAACGCGGATCTCGTTGCTGCCAAGCGGCCAACGCCACGCGGGTCTCGTCCGCGGACCCGTCGTCCACCGCCAGCACCTCAAAATCACCGAACGTTTGCCGCGACAGACTTCGCAGGCACGCCGGCAGATAGGCCGCCGCATTGCGGCAAGGGAGGATGACGCTGACCGCCGGAGGTGGCGCGCACATGCCAGGTATGTTAGTTCTTCGGCGTGCGCCCCGGCCCTGCCCGGCCCCCGGTCTGGCAGCGCCCCGGCGCCGGCCGATTCTTGCCAGGCGCAATAAATCCTGCAAGCCGGAAGGATTTTCGCCCCAAATCGCCAAAAGCAACAGGCGCGAGATGTTTTCCGGTCCGAGATGATTGTCTGGGGGGAGGAGATTCGCGCCGGCGCACTTCCCCCACCCCTGGACTTGCATTAGCTGACTACTTCCATGACGATAGCGCGCGCGGATTCAACACAGCGCGATAACAGCACATAATACACAAGCGAGTCAGCCTCGCCGCGGAGGTGCTGTCATGAACGCCAGACCTAGTGGCCGGGCCGCTGCGGCCCGCAGCTCAGCGCCCCTCGGGGCCCGCCGGACCGACAGGTTGCGCTGGCAGCTCTTCGTTGAACGTATCTTCTTCCTCGGCGTCATCGCCCTGCTGGTGGTTGTCGTCGTGCGTCAGGCGCGAGCGCTCAGGGTCTACCAGATCACCGTCAACGGCAGGCCGGTGGTCAACGTCGGCGACGCCAGGACGGCGAACCGGCTGTTACGCGAGCTCCAAGGCAGTACCCGCGACGCGCGCTTTCGCCAGGACGTCGCGGTGCGGCGGGTGAATCCGCGCGACTGGCTAGCGCCAGAGAAACGCGCCCGCAATATCCTGGCGGCGCGGATCACGGTGCTTGTTCCGGGGGCTGTCATCGTGGTCAATAGCAGAGTGGCGGCGATGCTGGCCTCCAAGGAAGAAGCGGAACAGGTCTTGTCGCGCCTGCGCCAGACCCACGGCGGCCCGAGTCAGGAGTCGGTCCGCGTCGAGACCCACATCGTCCCGCGCGCAAAGATCGTTTCCCCGGACCAGGCGTTCAAGACGCTGACGAGCGGGAAGTTCGGCTCTCCCGCCGTGACCACCGAGCAGCGCACCGAGACGAAAACGATCCGTCACCCGAGGACCGTTAGGTGACGCTCGACCTCCCCAAGGGGCAGCGGCGTGTCATTGCCCAGGGCGCGGACGAGGAAAAGACGGCGCGTTAGCGGGTCACGCGGGAGAATGGCCCTGAGGTCAAGCGGGAGACAGTGCCTGAGACGATCACCCGTCGGCCCAAGCCGGAGCGGGTAATGGTGGGGGCCGGGGCCTGACACGACGTGAAGTTGAGCTGTCTGAAGTGCGTGCGACAAGAGCTTGCCGAAGCAATGCTTTCCACCTTCCGGGGCGAAGGGGGCGGACTTCGCCGCTGCTCGCGATCATAGCGGGCCTGCTGGTCGCGATCTGGGCGGTCCACTGGTATTTCTTTCAACTCCCGGTTCGCGCCGCGCCGGGCCCAGCCCATTCGGCGGCCGCCGACGGGCCTCGCTAACTGAGCGCATTCCGACGTCATGCAAGCTGACTGCACAAGCACTCGCTGATGGCGACGCGAAAGCGGCGCAGTGCACTAGATTTGAGACCATTGCGGGCCGCTGCGGCCACCAGAAGAACTTCAGCGGTGATTCCCCCCAAACGGCGATATGGCATAGTCGCGCTCGACCTGGACGGCACGTTGCTGAACAGCGCGGGGCAGGTGTCACCTGACGACGCGGCGGCGCTGCGTCGCCTGCGCGAGCTGGGGGCCCTGGTGGTGCTGGCCTCGGGCCGCATGACCGCCGCCATCCGCCCGTGGTATCATCGGCTGGGCATTGATGGCCCGGTGCTGGCGTACAACGGCGGCATGGTGCGCGACTCCGAGGAGAAAAGCGAGACGATACTTCTTGAGAAGGCGCTGCCCGCACGCTACGCGGATTGGCTGCTCGATTACGCCGATGAGCACCGTTTCCACCTCAACTATTATCTCCACGACACCCTCTATGCCAAGGACGACCCAGACTTGCGGCGTTTCGCCGACCTCTATGCGAAGCAGACCGGCTCGGTCTATCATTTCGTGCCCACCTTGCGGCGGTTCAAGGGCTGCGATCCAACCAAGATCATCCTCATCACCGATCCTTCGCTGCTGGGGCGCTTCGATTCACGCTGCCGCGACGAGCTCTACGATGAGTTTCGGGTGCGCTGGGATGACGAGGTCTCGCTTTTCAAGACCAATCCTGAGTATCTCGAATTCCTCAACCGCGAGACCAACAAGGGCGTGGGCCTGGAGGCGCTGGCGAAGGCCTACAGCATCCCGCGCGAGGAGGTCATCGCGTTTGGCGATGCGGGCAATGACGCGCCCATGCTGGCCTGGGCGGGCTTCGGGGTGGCGGTGGCCAATGCCTTGGCTGAGGCGCGCGTCGAAGCCGATTACGTCTCGCCCTACTCCAATAATGAAAGCGCGGTAGCTCGCACTCTTGAAGCTTGTGTGGAAGACTTCTGAGGGCGGCGTTCGGCGGCCCTAAGAGGACAAGGTAAGCATCCAGCGCCCTGTCGGACGCCGCGGCGCAATAGCCTAAGGATTGCCAGGGGGAACAGATGAGCGCCAGAGGGGTGATGAGGTCCGCGGTCGCGGTGATCGCGCTCGGACTGCTGGGGGTGGCCATGCCCGCCTACGGCAGGCCGATGTGGGTCGGCGATTGCTGGGGCATTGGCTTGAAATCCAAGGTGGGCCGCGAAATGCTGCGGCGCGCCAACATCAACTATGTGCAGATTCTCGCTCGCGTCGAGTACATGGAGGGTGATATTGAGAGGGCTTTCGCCAACTCGCGGCATCGGCCCTGGCCGTGGTTCGACCCCGATTACCGCGAGAGCCTGGATTCGCTTATTCGCAAGGCAGCGGGTTTGGGGCTCAAAGTGGAGCTCAACCTCGACCCGGGGCGCACCGCCGTGTCCCCGGCCTTCCGGCAGCGGCTCGAAGCCGGCAAGCGCTCACCCGACGAGGGCAGCGCCTGGCTTTTCCCCGACATCAGGTCAGGGTTCACCGACCGCCAGATCGCCCTCTACGCCGACCTTGTGGCGCGCAGCGCCGCCTACTGCGAGAAGGCTTATCCGGGGGTCGTGCGATGGATTCAGGTCGGCAATGACCTGGGTTTTCCTGCCGACAATTACCGCAAGCTCGTCGAAGCGGTGGTCGCTGAGGTTAAGAGACGCGAGCTCGAGGTTGCGATCGTCGCTGATGCCCTTCAGGGGCGGCTGGCGCGCGAGATGCCGAGCGGCAAGCTGCCGGACATCATTGGGTTTCATCATGAGCCCGCGTTTACGCCCGCGGGCAGCAAGCATCCGTCACAGGCCGAGGTTGTGCTGGAGCTCCACCGCAGCCTGAGCGGCAAGCGCTCATACCGCGGCCAGCAGGTCGAAATCTGGGTTGACAAATGGAACCCCTGGCTGAGGGGCGAGTCCATGCGCGAGTTCGAGGTATGGCAGCGGGTCCTCGAGCGCCTCGCCGAGCAGCAACGCCTGGGAGTCGCAGGAAGCGCATTCATGACCTTCTTTCTCGATGCCAAGCACAGAAATCTCTCCGCCGCCTGGGCGCTTAGCTGGAGCGATGGGGTGACGTCGCCGGGGTTCTCTGAGATCGCCGACAAGATCGCGGAGCTAACCGGCCAGCGCGCGCCGGCGAGCGGCTCGTGAGATCAAAGACACTCTTCTTTGCTCGTTGGCGCACGTTGAAATGCGCCGCAACCTGCGAAGCGCCGACAAGAAGCGCTTGACAGGTCCCAGCCGGGCGACGGCGCCTCGTGGACGAACATCGTGACCTCATCCATTCCCAAGGACCCGGGGCAGGCGCTGGGGACGTGGAACACCACCGCCGTCGCCGATCGAGCGTACTGGCTGCGGCTCAAGGTGACCGACTGCCTGGTGGATGCGGTGGGCGCCACCCAAGAACTGATCAACAGCCACACCACGGTTCTGCACCGCATGATCTGGGTAGAAAATGGATACCCGCAGATCTCGCTCGGGGTGCAGTATGCTTACGTCTATCGCACCAGCGGAGCGGTGTGCAACTGGATAAAGCCGGCGCTGCTGTGCAAGTACGGGCATCTCAAGCGCGATGTCGCCGAGGGCGTGGCGATGAGTTTTCGGCTGCGCTACGAGGAGGCGGCGCAGCACCCGAACCAGCTCGTGGGGCCGAAAGACCGCACCCAGGCGAACTTGCAGACCCTGGATCAGCTCGCGGACGGGTCGTATCGCGGGGTGTTTCCCATATCGGACAGCCTGTTCCACAACTTCCTCTCCTGCGGGTATCATAATGGCAACTGGACCCTTTCCACCGACGGCCAGCCGGTGCAATACACCTGGTACGACGGCCCGCGCTCGGCCAGCCCCGCCGCGGTCACGGTGGAGCACAAGAACCTGGTAGTCTCCGCATCGCCGGAGTACCTGCTTTTTGACGGGGATGCAGAGGATCCAGCCAGTAACATCACCTACAGCCTCGACGATGCCGCGTCTGACGCGAACACAAGCGTGACCGTTGAGATATACGCGTCGGATCAGCAGCTGGTGATGAGCGATACGTTCACTACATCTACCGGGACCGGCAAGATGTATACCTGGAACGGGACGGATTCGCCGGGAACTGAAGGGGTTCTCCAGCCTAAGGGGATATATCTCTACAGGATCACTGCCACCCAGGCTGCTCAAGCGGATTCGGACTGCGAGAAGTCAACCTGGACGATTCCTTCAACAACCGCAGAGATCGGTGCGCCAGAAGAAAGCGATCAAGCAATGATGCGTGTTGGGTATCGCATAGAGACTGAGTATGGCTGTGGAGCACAGACAGCAACCAGTGCGAAAGTTGATGTGTTTAATCAGGACTTAGCCGTTGTAGGAGGAACCTCCACCAACTCGCCGACTGTCAACACGGATGACCAGTTCCCGGACTTCAGTATCTCAACGGCTGCAATGTATATCGCCGTCGTCTCCGCTATAGACAATGACTCAGCCCACGACAGGAACCATTTCAATAGGGCTGGCGGCCACCGACCGCTGCTCCAGAGAAACCGGAGACTGAGGCCGCCAACCTGTGTGGTGGTTATCGACCCCGGCCATGGAGGCACAAAAGTGGGAGCTCGACCAAATTGGGCGCACGAGAATGACGATAACCATGATCAAGATCAAAACCTTTTGCAGAGCGAGCGGCTGAGATATGTCCTCGAGCATCACTCGTCATACTCTTACGTGCACTCTAATCCCTCGCAACGGTGGATACGCTATAGGCCGATATATCTCACGAGGACAGCCAATATAACTCTTTCCTTTAAGGAACGAGTGGCCGTGGCCGCCAAGGCGGAGAAGTATAGGCAAGACCATGGCTTAGACTACATTCTGTTCATCTCCGAGCACAATGATAGCGGTCTGGCAACCAACATTAATCACTCTCTTGTGGAGCATCGGGTTACGAGAGTCACGCCCGGATCGCATGACCTTCAGGCTTGCATAGTCAACAGAATCGCCGGCACGACTATCCCACCGCCACCTCCTGACAGGCCTGCCACGCGAGACTATGTGCCGAGAGATACCGATGATAGGCTGCCGCTTCTCTACACCCTTTGGGCTAATGAGAAGACACGGAATGTCCCCGGCGTGCTGATAGAGCAGGTGTACCTCCATACCCTGACAGATGAGAACCTGCTGCTCACTGGTGACTTCAGGAATAGTTTTGCGATACAGACTCATCGAGGAATAGATGATTTCCTGGTGCCGGCTTACATTCCCGGCATAGGTGGCCTTTACCCATAGCTTCAGAAAGGAGTTGGGTGATTATGCAAATGAGAAATCTGGACAGAAGACTCAGGAGAACTGGCATAACACTCTGTCTGGTGGCGGCCTGTGCCGCGGCGCTCGCACTCGGCGCAACTGATTGCCGTGCTTACATAACCGATGAAGAGTGCATCGTGTATACCATCAACGAGTCCCCAGCATGGTCGCCGGATGGCAGCAAGATTGTCTTCGCCTCCAATGCGTCGGGTGATCAGGGAGTGTGGAGGATCAATGCTGACGGCACAGGGCTGGTCAGGCTGACAAACAGTGCGGAAGCCGACTCCTCCCCCGCCTGGAGCAGGGATGGTACGTACATCTACTTTATCCGCTCTGGTGACATTTGGATGATGCTGCCTGATGGATCGGCGGCTCAAGTGCTCCGGGCCACGGAGGCTGAGGAATGGAGTGTCAGTCCTCTGCCTGGCGGCAACTTGGTGGTTGACAACAACGAGGGAATACAGTTGTATTCCGCGGACGGAATAGCGCTGGCCTACATCGCCGCGGGGCCAGATGCCGATTCTGACCCGGATGCGTCGCCGGATGGCACCCAGATCGCGTTTATTAGAGGCGCTCCAAACGGATATGGCAACGTAGCGAAACGCAACCTGGATAAGAGCGGCCTCACGCTGCTCACGTCCGGCGACTACTGGGAGAGCACACCCCGATGGTCGCCCGATGGCTCCCGCCTGGTATTTGCATCAAATAGGCAAGGAGGCACCAGGAAGTTGTGGTTCGTCCACGCGGGCGGGACTGGTTTAGCGCGGGTGATGGATGATACCAGCGAGCCGCCCGATGTATCGGATGCTGATCCATGTTGGTCTCCGGATGGGGCACGGATCGCCTTCTCCAGGGATGGCAGCCAGTCCTGTGATATCTGGATTGTCAATGCAGACGGCACGGGGCTGACCCGGCTAGTCCAGAGCGTGGCCACCCCCACCTTCAGCCCGGATGAGGGAACATATGTGGGAGAACAGACCGTGACCATCTCCTGCGCCACCGCGGGAGCCGCCATCCGCTATACCACCGACGGCACCGACCCCACCGAGTCGAGCACCCTCTATACCGGGCCGGTCACGATCGATCACAGCCTGACCCTGAGTGCCAAAGCCTGGAAGACAAACTACATGCCGAGCGCTATCAAGATGGCGCAGTACACCATCGAGTGACCTTGCCCAAGCCACCCAGAGGGTTCAAGAAGAGCGAATTCAATCACATTGAGACCTTTCCGCTGGGCGACACCACCACTTACACACACAACGCCAACGGCTCGCTCGCCTCGGTCACCGACGCGCGCGACAACACCACCACCTGCGCCTATAACTCCCAGTACTCGCCCGCTTACCTGATCTCGATCACCGACCCGCTGGGCCACACCACCTCGTTAACCTACGACTCGGTGGGCAATCGCACCAGCGGAGCGGTGTGCAACTGGATAAAGCCGGCGCTGCTGTGCAAGTACGGGCATCTCAAGCGCGATGTCGCCGAGGGCGTGGCGATGAGTTTTCGGCTGCGCTACGAGGAGGCGGCGCAGCACCCGGAGCAACTCGTGGGGCCGAAAGACCGCACCCAGGCGAACTTGCAGCAGCCCCTGGATCAGCTCGCGGACGGGTCGTACCGCGGGGTGTTTCCCATATCGGACAGCCTGTTCCACAACTTGCTCTCCTGCGGTTATCATAATGGCGACTGGACCCTTTCCACCGACAGCCAGCCGGTGCAATACACCTGGTACGACGGCGCTCGCTCCGCCAGCCCCGCCGCGGTCACGGTGGTGCACAAGAACGTCACCATCGTCAGCGCGACAGCCTCGGGTGGCGCGGGTGCAAACGGGGAATACTGGCTGTTCGATCCCGCGAACCCCAACCTGCCGCTGGCCGTGACTTACGAAACGGACAAACTGACAAATGAAGCGGCCACGGCGACGCTGAAGGTCTATGATGCAAATCGGACGGGCGACACGCCGCTGCGGGAGATCACGGCATCGGCGAGCACCGATGCTGCCGGGCAGCAAATCACCTGGGACGGCACCGTCAACGGGCAACTGGCGGAGAAGAGCATCTACGTCTTCGATCTGCACGTGGCATCAACCGCCACCAACATCACCGACTCCGATGACCACAAGTCCCAGAAGACGAGGATCGCTTCGACGGCCGCCGAGGAAGTCGGTTGGGATGAATCCACGGGTACGACGACTATCCGGTTCACCTATCGGCTCGCGGACGACGACGGTCAGCCTGCGTCTTCTGCTGAAATACGGATATATCGGCCTGATTTCGGCCTCTATGGTGCGCATCAGTGCACGGGACTTGCTTCAGCCCAGGATTACAGCATTGACGTGCCCGTAGTGATGGACGAGGGTGGCGTATGGTACTTCGTGCTATGCCCGACAGACAGCCACCATACCAGGGATAAGGCACACCGTGATCGGCTGGTTGTGCCGCGCAACCGTCAAGTGAAACAGCCAACCGTCGGCGTCATGTGGCAGTCCGACTACATTTCGACGGGCGCATGGACCACCAATCTCGAGACGGCCCCCGATATGGCGACCAACGCGTACAATTGTCTTCTCGCCAATTACTGGACCGGGGAATTTAACCTTGGTGATTCGGATGGCACAAGCGCGGCTCTCAAGCGCGACGATCAAGGCGGAGAGGACGATCTGTACTTCGACGCAGTGGATCTAGCAATGTGGGTAGGTCATGGCCCGCTCGATCAGACCGATGACAGACCGTACTTGCTCTTTCGCGACAAGAGCAGACTCAAATGGGATGATATCAGGTGGGGCGGCGTGACAGGCGTCAAGTGGGTGGGGCTGTTCACGTGCCGGTTTCTGTTTGAGCACAGCCACGATTTGGCTGAGGCGCTGTCGATGTGCCAGGGGGTTCACCTGATCTGCGGCTTCAAGAGCACGATGACGGTCGAACCTGACAAGGGGCGATATTGGGTATGGCATCTGCTCGGCATCTGGGGCGAGCCGGCGGTGCCGGTCAAGACTGCGTGGTTCTTGGCTCTCCAGGATTGTCTTGTCGACGAGGCGGGCACTGTGGCCCGCGTTATCGGCGCCAAGAGCGCGGAGAATGAGTATGTATATGGCGTGAGTCGGTTGCATCCCTCGAGCCCCCCGAACAGTTACCCGGTGGGCCCGGATCCTCAACCATACGGCCCAGGAACTGCCAGCCTGTATAGTTACTGGGACTATGTTAAGCAGTAAAAGGGGGTTCAATCGCCATGACAACTCGTCTGGCTTTCGCAGCAGTGCTGACAGTGGGACTTGTTGCGAGTAGCGCGCAAGATGGCTATCCCGGCGACCTGGCAAAGCTTCCGCCGGTACGGTCCCATTATGTCAAACCGCCCGGGCTATCCTATCAGCTTGCCGCGCCTTTACCCGAGGGCGGGCGCTCCACGTGCCCGGTGTTCATGACTGTGCCGGCCGCCGATGTCGCAGCCAAAGTCGAACGCCTCGGGCGGCTGCTTGGCGTGAGTGGTGCGCTCATCTCGACTGGCGAGTCGGTTCTAATACACGACTGGGGTAGGAGTAGCCCATCTCCAAGCGAATCTCGCTGGGTGTATGGATCGAGGAGCGATGGGACCATTCGATACGTTGATACAGCCAGGCTGTTCCGCGCGGCCCCCGAAGGAATGCGTCTGCCAACGGAGGAAGAGGCGTGGACGATCGCAGAGCGTTTTCTGGCGACGACACAGCTAGAGCTCGCGGGGATGAAAAGGGATTCCATCGCCTACGTGTTCGAGCAGGAGAACCCGATTGGTATGACACTGGCGTTCAGACGGACCTTAGAAGGATCCACGATGACCGGGCCGGGGGGCAAGGTTTACGTAGACCTTGGCAGCGGCGGCGACGTCGTCGGGTTACTCTACGTTTGGCGGCCGGCGGTGCCAATGGGCGACTACCCTCTTGCTACGGTAGACCAGGCCCTTCAACGTATGCACGAGGGAGGGTGTGTATGGGTCAACATTCCTGATAATGCGACGGCCGTCGTGCTTCAGGAAAGCGCAGTCGCTTACTGGGAGGAGCCGCCGCATTCTCGCCAGGACTTCATCCAACCGGTGTACGTATTCAAGGGTCGCGCCTTCAGGCACGACAAGGACATTGGCGAGGCCAATGTGATCGTGCCCGCCGTAGCCTCGACTCACGTCACGGAAGGTGCCCCTCCGAGCGGTCCGCCGTCCTGACCCCGGGCGGCGGCGCGTCACCTGCCTCAGCGCAGGGTTTGCTCTCGCGGCCATCGCGCCGGATCCTATACCCCGCGTCCTGCCTGGCCGGGCTGGCAATGCTCGCCTTCGGGTGCTTCGCCCTCTACCGCCGCCGGCACACTCTCCCGCGCCCGTAACGCTCGTGGGGCCGAAAGACCGCACCCAAGCCCATCGCCGGAGCATGGATCAACTCGCGGACGGGTCGTATCGCGGGGTGTTTCCCATATCGGACAGCCTGTTCCACAACTTGCTCTCCTGCGGCTATCATAATGGCGACTGGACCCTTTCCACCGACGGCCAGCCGGTGCAATACACCTGGTACGACGGCGCTCGCTCGGCGTCAGGTGCGCCGCCGACGCCGCAGCCGCCCAACGCGGGTGTCGAGTAGCACATCAGCCCATCGCGCAACGCCTTGGAGCTTACCAGCCTCCAGAAATGAGGAGAACTCCGCTCGCAGCGCGTCGGCCACGCCACCCAAAGGGCCCGCGGCAGGTAGCAAGCGCTTGTTTGCAGAGCGGTTGCTCCTGGTGCGATGCGAGGGGGGGTCGCGCGTTTTTTTTGCCCGCCTCGCGCGAGGCCGTTTTCTTTTTGCCCGAGTTGTGCTAGAATACGTGGCGCTTGGCGTCGGCGCTCTCGCGCGGGGGCACGCGGGAGATTGTGGTGCACCTCAGAAAACTTGAGCTGTACGGTTTCAAGACCTTCGCCGATCGCACCGAGCTCGAATTCGGCCCCGGCGTGTCCGCCATCGTCGGCCCCAATGGCAGCGGCAAGAGCAACATCGCCGATGCCATCCTCTGGGTGCTCGGCGAGCAGAGCATGAAGACGCTGCGCTCCTCGCGGGCGCAAGACGTGATTTTCTCCGGCTCCGCCTCCCGCAAGCGGGTGGGCTACGCGGAGGTCCATCTCACCCTCGACAACTCCGACGCCAGCCTGCCTCTTGATTTCACGGAGGTCACCGTCACCCGCCGGGTCTTCCGCTCTGGTGAAGGAGAGTACCTAATCAATGGCGTCCCCTGCCGCCTGCGCGACATCCGCGATCTCTTCCTCGACACCGGCATCGGGCGCCAGGCCTACTCCGTCATCAACCAGAACGAGGTTGACCTCATTCTCTCGCTGCGCTCCGAGGACCGCCGCGCGCTGATCGAAGAAGCGGCAGGAGTCCAGAAGTACCGCCACCGCAAGCAAGAGGCGCAGCGCAAGCTGGAACACACCGAGCAGAATCTGATGCGGCTCTCGGACATCATCGGCGAACTCGAATCTCAGGTCGAACCGCTCGCGCGCCAGGCCGAGCAGGCGCGTCAGTACGGCGAACTGACGCGCGAACTGTCACAGATCAAGCGCGCGCTGCTTGTTGACGAGTACCAAGCGGCCCGCGCCAACATCGAGCGCGCGCAGCAGCGAGAGCTCGATCTCGCGGAGGAGTTGCAGCGCGCGCGAACTGAAATCGAAAAGCTTGGCGCAGCCGAGGCGGGTCTGCGCGCCGAGCTTCAGCGCGTGGAGCAAGAGCTGGAGGAAGTGCGCGGCATTGCAGCCCGCACCGCCTCTGAGGCCCAGCGCGCCCAGGCCGAAACGGCGCTGCGAGAGGAAAAGCTGCGCTCCGCAACCGCCCGCCGCGAGCAATTGCAGCAGGAAATCGAGCGCGCGGAGTCGCGTCTTGCGCAAGCCGCCGCCGAACTCGAAGCCGGCGAAAGGGAGCGCGAGGAACTCGGTCAGAAGTCAGCGCACCTAGCGGCAGAGATCGCGCAATGGGAACAGGCGCTGCGCGATGTCGAGTCGCGTCTCCCCGCTGCCGACGAGGCGGTCCAGGCTCGCCGCCACGACTACCTGGAGGCCCTCGACCAGGCTGCCGCCCAGCGCAACCGGCTTCACCAATGCCAGTCCCTGCGCAAAGCTCTCGACCAGCGCGTCTCGCGGCTTGAGGATCGTCTCCACATAGCCAACGAGGCCCGGCAGCAAGCCGCTTCCTGCGCCGCCGACGCCGAATCCGGGATGGAGCGAGTTGCCGCAGAGCGCGCCGCCGCCGAGGCCGAAGCCGAACGGGTGGCCGCCAGCAGGATGGAGACGAGCGCCGCGCTGACCGTGCTCGAACGCGACCGGGGGGACCTGCGGGAGGTCATTTCCTCGGTCGCCGCCCGGCTTCAGGCTTTGCGGGAAATGAACAACGGCGCCGGATCGGATGGCGCCAAGGCGCTGATGGAGGCCGCAAGCCAGGGCCGGCTCCCTGGGCCTTTGCAGATCATGCGGAGTGTGATCAAGCCCAAACTCGGCATGGAGGCGGCCGTCGAGGCGGGGTTGGGCGTTCACGCGCACGCGGTCATCGCGCACGAGGAGGAGACGGGCGCCGCGGCGGTGAGGCTGCTCCGTGCCAGCGACATCGGGCGTGCTTCAGTGATCGCCTGCCGGCCGGGCGCGGGCAGAGTTCTCGATACCACGGATCTACCGGGCTGCGTTGGAACGGCCGCGGATCTGGTGACCTGTGAGCCTTGGGCGCGGCCAACGATCGAGCGCCTGCTGGGCAAGATTCTGGTGGCCCAGAACCCCGACGCGGCGCGCAGTCTTGCCTCCAATGGGCTGCAATGGGAGGCCATCGTCACCCGCGAAGGAGAGGTGGTGTACCCCTCGGGCGCGGTGGTCGCCGGGCGCCCCGGTGCTGGTCCGCTGCGACGCGCGCGAGAGATGGAAGACCTGGAGCGCCGGTTGATCGGGCTGCGCGCGCAGTTGGACGAGGCGACTTTGAAGCGCGACGAGGCCGCCAGAAGCCTCGACGTGCTGGCAACCGCCGAAAAGGATGCCGGCGACCGCGCCGACCGCTGCCGGCAGGAGATGGCAGAGCTGCGCCGCAAGCGCGAGGCCGCGACCGAGCAGCTCGTGCGGCTGCGCGCCGAGGAGGAAGGGGTCGAGGCCGAGCTGGCGTCGCTGCGCCCGGAGTTATGGCAGGCGGTCTCGGACGAGCAGGACCTGGCGCCGCAGGCGGCGGCTGCCAGCGCTCGCCAGGAGCGCGCCGAGCAAGCGCTGGCCGGTGCGGAACAGGCGGCGGCTCATGGGCGCGCGCAGCGCGACTCGATGGCCAACGAGTTGATGCGCTTGCGCCTGGAGCTTGCGGCGATCGAGGGGCGCATCAACGCATCGCGCATGGCTGCCGCCAAGGTCGCGCAATCACGCGAGCAGCTAGTGGGCGAGCTGGAGCGCAAACGACCGCAGTTGGCGCAGACCCAAGCTCAGGTCGAGGAGTTGGTCCTGAGCACACGCGAATCCGTCCGGTTAATCGAGCAGCTCGCTCGCGCCGCCGAGGAGAAGCAGGCGGAGGTCGAGCTGGGCAAGAGCCGCCGCAACAAGCTGCTCGAAGCGATCTCCGAAAACCTGGAACAGGCTAAGGCGCGTGCGGCAGCCGCGGAGGATGCCCAGGGGCGCCTGCACCGCTCCGAGCTGCGCACCACGCAGCTTCACAGCGAAACTGGCTTCATCGAGCGCGCCTTGCAGGAAGAATTCGGGGTCGAGGTCAAGCAAGCGCTGGCGACACACACCCCGGTGCCCAGCCGCGAGCGCGCGCGCCAGCGGATCGCCGAACTGGAAAGCAGCGTCAGGGAGCTCGGGGAGGTCAACCCGGGTGCGGTCGAAGAATACGACCGAGTGCGCCAGCGGCTGGAGTTCCTCACCGGTCAACGCGCCGATCTCATACAGGCGCGCGATGATATCCAGCGCATCATCGCCGAAATCGCGGACACCACCCGCTCGCGCTTCATGCAGACATTCGAGCACGTCGCCCGCGAATTCGAGGATCTCTTCGTGCGTCTGTTCGAGGGCGGCAGCACCAGGCTCGTGATCACCGATCCCAATGACCCGCTCGAAAGCGGCATAGATATTCACGTCCAACTGCCGGGCAAGCGCCCGCAGAACCTGCTGCTCCTGTCAGGCGGCGAACGCGCGCTGACCACGGTCGCGTTCATCTTTGCGCTACTGCGGGTGAGGCCCTCCCCCTTCGTCGTGCTCGACGAGATTGACGCGCCGCTGGACGAAGCCAACGTCGAGCGCTACGCGCGCATCTTGCGCGAGTTCGCCGAACGTTCCCAGTTCGTGATCATTACCCACAACACCCATACCATGCAGCACGCCCGCACTCACTACGGCGTGACCATGGAGCAGGCGGGGGTGAGCAGGCTGCTGAGCGTGCGCCTGGAGGAAGCGCAGACCGCGAGCCCGGACTAGCGAGACCGAGAGGAAGTGATTGCGCGCTGCTGTGGTCCGCCCAGGGCCATTCCTTCCCTAAGTGGGCAAGCCGGAGACGACTCGTCGCTCCGGCTTGCCCTCACTTTACGGCTCAGAGTCGAGCGCTTCCGCCCTCTCGGCGCCGTGCGCGCTGCCGGCGCGTTGGCCTCTGCGCCTATTCCTCCGTTCGCAGGACGCCGCGTGTGAGAAGATCCGCCACGCGGTCGTAAAGCAGCCCATTCCACCCGTGCGGCTTGGAGGTGCTTATATCGCCAAACATGACATCCATCAACGAGCGCCGGCGGTATTCGACGACCTCGGGCTTGCCCCTAATCCCCGCGCGTCGGCCTATCGCTAACACCGCCGGACCCAGGCCGCCCAGCTCGTCCACCAGCTTCAGCTTGAGCGCCTGCTCGCCGGTATAGACCTGCCCCGTCGCCAGGCTGCGCACTTGAGCCTCCGGCAGCTTGCGACCATCAGCCACCGCCTTGACGAACTGGTCGTACACGTTGGCCAGCAGCCCCTGAATGAGCGCGCGCTCCTTATCGGTCAGGGGCCGCAGGCCCGAGCCCATATCCTTGAACTCCCCCTCCTTGACCACTTGCGGCTTGATGCCGACCTTCTGGAAGAGACCCGACAGCTCGAGATTCGCGGAGATGACGCCGATGCTGCCGGTCACGGTGCCCGGGTCGGCGAAGATGCGCTCGGCGGCAGAAGCGACGTAGTAGCCCCCGGAGGCCGCCACATCGCCCATCGAGGCGAATACCGGCTTGCCCTGGTCGCGGACCCGGCGGATTTCCTGGTAGATTTCCTGGGATCCCGCCGCGCTTCCGCCGGGGCTGTTGATGCGCACCAGTATCGCCTTGACCTTGTCCTTTTCGGCAGCCTGCTGGAGCTGGCGCACGATGCGTTCCGCGGAAGCGGCTTCTCCAAACGGCCCGCCGCCCGCTGCGCCCGCGGTTATCGCGCCCTCGACTCGTATCAGCGCGACGTTGCCCCCCGGCAACTGCCCAAATCTGGCCCCGGCGCCGATAATGCCCACCATGCTCGTAAGCGCAAGCACCACGAGCGCAAACATGGTGAGCGCGATGAGCACGCCGCACCCAATCGCCCATTTCGCCCCCGCGCTCATCCCGCGCCTCGCGGGCGGCTGCATGTGGGGCAGCGTCACATACTGCGGAGGCGGCGTCGGCGGCTGAGTCGGTTCTTCCATCGTGATCTCCCTTCGTTGGCGGTGTTATGGGACTCGGCGCGGTACTTCGGCGGAGGCTGGGAAGTTCCTGTTATCACGAGTTCCTGCGGGTGTGTTCGTTTTTCGTTGGTGTGCTGGTGCGCCTGCCAACGCCTCTCCCTGTCAGGGAGAGGTTTACCCGCCTATGGCGGGTCGGCCCCGACATGTCGGGGCCGGGTGAGGGTGCACGACGCGGCCATCCACCCTCACCTCAATCCTCCCCCTGGCAGGGGGAGGAGTTGGCGCGTCACACCAACGCTTGGCGAACACACCCGTTCCTGTTGCCAGAATTGACCCGCTGGTGGGGTGATGATATACTGGAAGCGCCAGGGCGGGGGCGCAGCGATGCATTCGACTGCGCTCAGATAGGGCTCCGATGCGAGCCTGGCGGGCAGGCCCCTAAGCGGCTAAGCCCCGCAGGGGCCGCCGTGGCGGTGGCAAAGCCACTTAGCCACCCGTTGGGCCGGGGTGGCGGCCCGATTCTATCGGGCCTAGCCACGAGACGCCCGCCCCATCATGCCTAGTGCCGACGTGGCGGAATGGCAGACGCGCCGGACTCAAAATCCGGTGGGGGCAACCCCGTGCTGGTTCGACTCCAGTCGTCGGCACCAAATGAGCCTATAAGCGCCAGCGAAGCCTTTTCACCTGCGATTACAGCAGGACGCTAACGGGAACCTTGCGCTAGTCGGCGCGGAGCCGAGGACCGCGCGGGATGACATCCCGGAACTGCTGCAGATGCACGCGCAGCACACGGGGACAAGGAAGGAAATCGTGAGGAACCTGGAGGGCGTGTCGAACCAGTTCCAGGTTGACCGCGGGCTCAGCGCCCTGCTCTCGGAGGGACGGATTCGCAAACTCGCCAGGGGCACGTATTGCCTCGCGGGAAACGCCGATGGCGGGTAGGGTTTCTCCGCGGTTTGTGCAGTGAAAGTTCTTTCTGCGCCCTGAGTAACGGAAAACGCAGAAACTGCGTCTTCTGCGGGGTTTCTGCGCTGCGTTGCTTCGGTTCCTGGCTGGGCTAGCGCGTCATGCCTTCCCGCCGGTTCTGGAGAGGATGTCCCATTTCTTCATATTGAACTCGGACTCGGATAGCACCCCCTGGCGCCGGAGGGCCTGGAGCGACTCCAGCAACTTGAAGTCTTCTTGCACCTGCGAGGCAGGCTTTCCGAGCAGCAAGCCCTTTGCCCGGTCAAAGTCTGCTGACTCCAGTATTCCCCGGTGGACAAGCTCAGCGAGTTTCTCCAGTTCGGTGCCGGCACCGGCAAGGCCTGCGGCAGATGACTGTCGGTCCGCTAGGGCGCGGAATTGCTCGCGGAATCGCCGCCAGGTCGAAGCGTGTTCACCCGATAGACCATACGTACGGCCATCTGCGGTTCTCAGCTCGATGGTTCCTGCCTCGCCGTGAGTGACGTATCCCGTGATGTGCCGCAGCTCTACTATCGTCATCTTGGCGTACGTCATCTTGACGTATGGGTTCGCCTCGCCGACGACCAATCTACGATGCGTCAGACAAGCGACACCGGTGAGCTCTTGAACGCCTGCGGAGGTACCCACGCCCAGCGGCAGGCGCCGGAGAAGCGCGCAAGCCAGCATCTCCTCGTCAGCGGACAATTCGCGGGCCAACGCCCCTCGCTGTTCTTGGGTAACGCCGCCCCACGGGTCAGCGTCGAACGCCTTCTTGGCATAGTAGTAGTAGGCGCCTATCCCACCGATTCCCGCGATGGCGACGACTGCGCAGAGCAACCCAGTCAGCATATCCACGGCTGACTCCCTTCACACCCTCCCCGTGACCCTCCGCGGTTTCCCGACGCAGGGCATTACGCCGTCAGCGCCAGTCGGTCCTCTCCGTTGAGCCGGACGTAATCAGCGGCGTTGTCCTCGAGCTCTTCCGCTTGGCGGCTGTAGCGCAGGGTCGCGCGCGGGTCGGCATCACCGGCGGCCCGCTGCACCTTATGCAACGCGGCACCGCCTTTGAGCGCCAGAGTGACGAACGTCGCGCGCAACTGGTGTTGTGCTGCCTCGCGTTCGTCGCTTCGGGTTTCTTCGCCCGTTGCTCGCCCACCTTCTCAGGTCGATCGCGCCCTGGCTCAAGGGGATTCCGCACACAGCGGCGAAGTAGGGCGAAGCCGGCAATGGCGGGCCGAAGAGACGCGGGCGGGGGCGGAGTGGCTGTTGCACAACCGGCGTGAATCCACCGATGGTGCCTCTGCGAAGCCGGGATTCCACGCTGCGCGCTTGGCGCGCCGCTCTGAATGACAGATTCGAAGGAGCGACGCACCTTTGGAACGGATTGTGCAACACCCTCCAGAGCTTCGTCCCTGCATAGCGTTTCCGTAGATCCGCATTCATCGGCGTTAATCCGCGGTCAAAGGCCTAGACTCGGAGGTGATTCATGTCCAAGGAACTGAAGCAGGCGATGGTGCTCGCGCACGGCGTGGGTGAGGATTGTTTTCCCTATGGCGGCGAGAAGTCGCCGCGCCCCAAGTATGCGTTCGAGGTCGCGAATGTCCCGCTCGTGAAGCGCGTGATTGATCAACTGCTCGCGCTGGGAATGGAGAAGGTCTGCGTCGTCGCCGGTTTCCAGGCGCACGTGATCGAGGGCATCGTGAGCCAGTCATACCCCGGCCGCCCAGTCGAGGTGATAACCGTCGAGAATCACCGCGCGGGCGACGTGATCGCCGCACTCTCGGCGGTGCGCAAGGCGAACATCCGCGGCAATCTCATCATTGCCAACGGCGACTTGCTCGCGTTCGAGGCCGATTACCGCGGGCTGGTTAACGCCTTCGCCGAGATGGGCGGCGCTTATCCGGTTGCGCTCTATGATGAACTCGGCGAGAAAGAGGACAAGCTGAGTTGGTATACGGCCGACATATCGAGTGACGGCAAGCGAATCGCGCGGGTCAAGGGGCGCGTCGAGGACGGCAAGTATCGCTTGAGCGGGATGTACGCGATAGATGCCAACTCGCTTTCCATGTCATCGCAACTTTCGCTGAACATGGGGCAGCCCATGTACATTGCCGCCGCGATTCAGGAGGCGATTGCGAATGGCGTGCCCATCGGCGCAGTGCGGGCGCAGGACGATGTGGTGCACGTGGATCGCTGTTTCGATTACCTGGACGCGAATCAGACGGTGCTGATGCGCGAGGTGCGGGCGATCAACGAGCGCAAGGGGGCGTATGTTTATCGCGGGGGCGAGGGCGAGGGCGACCCCGATCCCGAGTTCATCTTTCCGGGCGCCATCATCTCGCCCGGCGCGACGGTGGTGCTGGAAGAGGGGGCGTTCATCGGGCCCTATGACACGCGAGAAGGCCATCTGGCGGCGGTGAAGCGCCTGCCGCGACCGCGTTCGACCCGCTCGGCCCATTCGGCGAACTCAGGGCAAGCAAGCGCAGGGCAAGGCCGGGGTGCAACCTCGCGGCGGGCGGCGCAGGCATATCCCGTGGTGCCGATTCGCATTCGCGGCGATCTCTACCTGGGCAAGGGCTCGCGGGTGGGCCTGAACGCGCTGCTTGAGGGCAACGTCGTGGTCGGCGAGAACAGCTACATCGAGGACTCGGTGGTGCAGCAGGGCGTGCTCATCGGCAGCGGCGTGGGGGTGCGCCGTCACTGCGTCATTCGCAGCCTGACGGTGTGCGGGGACCGCTCGCGGTTCGAATGCGCGGCTGATTTCGAGGGGGTGGCCGGGCCGGGCACGATCTGGATGCATCCGGGGCAGTGCTGGGTGGTGACGGGGCGCAAGTGCGATTTCGGCGCCGGCAATTTCGTGGGCACCTGGCGCTTCGACAGCGGCCGCTGCGAGTTTCGCATTCGCAACCGAGCGGTGAAACCAGGCAAGAACCGCATCGCCAACGCCAGTTACCTGGGCGATGATGTGCGAACCGGGGTCGGGGTCTTCCTCGCCCCCGGCACGCGCATCGGCGCTGACTCGCTGCTGGGCATCGGCCTGCTCGCGCACGGAACCTATGAGGCCGGGTACTTCTATTCGCCAAAGCAGGAGGTGGTCAAGCTGCGGGTGGGTTTCGTGCGGCCCCACAAGAAGAAGTAGGACCAGGGATTGGAACGCGATCAGCACACAGCGGCACGGGATAAACCCAGATGCTGCCGGAAGCGTGGGGTGTCTTCGCGGAGTTTTGGCATCGCAGATGAGGGACTCCTCTCCCTGCTAGGGAGAGGATCAAGGTGAGGGTAACAGGCGCCGCCGTCCACCCTCACCCGTCCCGATGGATCGGGACGACCCGCCATAGGCGGGTAAACCTCTCCCTGCTAGGGAGAGGCGTTGCGAGCCGCTGTGCCCCTACATCGGCTTTGCGGCAAGGGAGACAACGCAAACAGTGTTCTGGCGCTTGCGCGGAAGGGGTCTCGGAAGGCAACTGCTCCTTTTCGTCATCGCCGCCTGCTGCATGTCGGCGGCGATGAAGATTTTCGACGCCACCTTCAACAACTTCCTCAGCGACACGTTCAACCTCGGGGCGCAGGCGCGAGGCCACCTCGAATTCCCGCGCGAGCTCCCCGGCTTCCTGGTTGCCATTTTCGCCGGCGTATTCTTCTTCATCAACGAGGTGCGCCTTGCCGCCCTGGCGCTGGTGGTGCTCGCGGTCGGCAACATCGGCATTGGCGTGCTCGGTCGCGATTACTGGGTGATGATCGCATTCATGTTCTTGTACAGCAGCGGCCTACACCTCTTCGGGCCCCTCAGCGGCGCCATCGTGTTGAGCGAGGCCCAGCCCCACGAGCGCGCCACCCGCTTGGGCCAGGTGGGCGGCATTCAGATCATCGCGGCGATCGCCGGCGCCATCACCGTCTTGGTCGGTTGGAAGTATCTGCGTCTGAGCTATACCACGCTCTTTGTGATGTCGGGGGCGCTGGCGTTGACCGGGGCATACATCATCAGTCGCATGCGCCCACTGCGCCGGCACGAGGGGCCGCGGCCCAAACTGGTGGTCAAGCGCAAGTACGGCCTCTACTATGCGCTGGCGGTTCTATTCGGCGCGCGCAAGCAAATCTTCATTACCTTCGGCCCCTGGGTGCTGATCAAGATCTTCGGCCAGCGTCCTTCGACCTTCGGGCTGCTGTCAATCATCGCCAGCTCGGTGGGCGTCTTCATGGTGCCGCAGCTCGGGCGCTGGGTGGATCGCTTGGGGGAGCGCGCCATCCTCATGAGCGAGGCGGCGCTGCTGGTTTGCGTGTGCCTCAGCTACGGATACGCCCAGCGGTTCGCGGGACCGTTCGCTCTCCACCTCGTCTGCGCGACCCTAGTGGCCGACGAATTGCTGTTCTCGGTCGGCATGGCGCGCACAACGTACATGGACAAGATCGCCGAGACCAAGGCCGACCTCACGGCTTCCCTGAGCCTCTCGGTATCCGTAGACCACGTTGTATCCATGAGCGTGCCCACCCTCGGCGGCTGGCTGTGGGTGACTTACGGTTACCCCTCGGTTTTTGTAGCCGGGGCGGCGATTGCGGCAATCAACTTCATCGTTGCCAGCTGCATCCGGGTGCCGCGCTCCACGGAGTATGCACCCGTGCAGGAGACTGGGCAATGATGCTGCCATGCTGCCGGCGGTTCTTTCCGTGAGAGGAGAGGCGGCGGCGCCGACTGGCTCTCGCGTGAGAGGCTCCCGGCGCATCTTGTTGATCCGAGTCGCAACTGCGACTCGATAGTGGCGGGCGCTCAGGAGATCGGCTCCCCCAGGAGGCCCCAAGCGTCAAGCATGTTGAACCCGGCGTCGCTTTGCACGTCCATCGCCCCGATGGCGTCTCGCGAAGCTCCGTGACGGACAGGAGGACCTTACCACCTCCGGCGCGAAGAATCATGAGATGGGCCTCACCGCGTCCGGGCCCTCAGCCTCATGACTTCGCGGACGCCGGGTTGGGCCCATCAGCAATCAGTGCATCAGACCGCTTGCGATAAGCGCGTGTTCACGCGCGTCGGTGTCACCGTGCGAGGCGAGCGATGATCTTGGCGAACGCCCGGTGGGCCGCCGCCTGCTGCGCATTCATGGCTGTCCAAGGAGCCTGGGCGATGAGGGACACAGATATTCCGGCCGATGCTCCGGACGACGCGATTATGGCCAGTCCGGCGGAGGTGCAAGCGGTTGAGGACTGGGCGGCCGCCTGCTTCGGCGGTGTCGAGCCCCAGGGCCGACCTGCGCGCATCAAGCTCGAGGTGCGGCGCCAGGACTACAACGTGCTGCGCTTCGGCCAATCATGCATGGAAACGCCGATCAAGGTTGGCGAGCGCGAGTTCAAGCACGGCCTGGGCACCCACGCCAACAGCGAGATCGCGGTTAGCGTTCCCGACGGCGCAAAAGCATTCAAGGCATTCGTCGGCGTGGACAATAACTACGACACCCAGGGCATGCGTGGGAGCGTCGAGTTCATCGTTGAGATCAACGGCCAGGAGGTCTTCCGCACCCCCACGCTCCGCGGCGGCGACGAGCCGGCTGCGGTGAACCTGGATATCGCCGACGGCGTCGCGGAGATGATCCTGAAAGTGACCGACGCTGGTGACGGGCCGGGCTGGGATCAGGCCGATTGGGCGGATGCGCACTTCGCCATGGCGGACGGCGGCGTCCTATGGCTGGATGAGAATCAAAGTGACATGGTGCTGATGCATACGGAGCCGCCGTTTTCGTTCGTGTATGGCGGCGCGCCGTCGGCGCAATTGCTCAAGAGCTGGAGGCACACCGTGGAAACCACGGAGCACGGCGAGTGCATCGAGCACGTCGTCCACTGGGACGATCCGCACACCGGGCTGCGCGTGACCGCGGTGGTCAAAGCGTTCAAGCGCTACCCGGCGGTTGACTGGGTGCTGTATTTTGAAAACCAGGGCGCACAGGACACCCCCATTATCGAGGACCTCCGGGCGCTCGATGTCATGCTGCGGACCGGAAACTCGAAGCGCGCCGCGGTGGTGCACCAGATTGCCGGGGACTCCTGTGACGCTCGCTCCTTTGCCGCCTTCGATGCGAACCTTGAAGTGGGCGGCAGCGTGCACATGGCGCCAACCGGGGGGCGGCCGTCATCAATCAGCGCATTCCCGTTTTTCAATATTCAATATGCAGACGAAGGGGTCATCACCGCCATCGGCTGGTCCGGCCAGTGGGCAGCCTCGCTTGAGCGCGGCCAGAACGGTCCCACGCGCCTGCGGGCGGGCATGGAGCAGACGCACCTGCTGCTCCATCCCGGCGAGCGCATCCGCACGCCGCGCATCCTCCTGCTGGCATGGAAGGGCGACCGGCAGGCGGCGCATAACCGCTTTCGGCGCCTGCTGCTGTTCAGCTATGCGCCCAAGGAGAAGGGCCGACCTGTGCGCCTTCCCGTCGTTTCCCAGTGTTTCGACCGCTACAGTTGGAGCCGGCCCGAGTGGGCGACAGAAGCGGGCCAGATCGCTGCAGCGAGATTCGCAAAGAAGGTCGGCTGTGACGCGCACTGGCTCGATGCTGCGTGGTTCGAGGGCGGGTTCCCCAACGGCGTTGGCAACTGGTATTGCCGGCCCAAGGAGTTTCCCAATGGCTTGAAGCCGATCAGCGATATGTGTCACAAGCTGGGCCTGCGGTTTGTTGTCTGGTTCGAGCCGGAACGGGTGGCGGCAGGCTCGCAGATCGCGCGCGAGCACCCGGAATTCGTATTCGGCGGAAGCAGCGGCGGCCTGTTCAAGCTCAGCGATCCGGCGGCGCGGCGCTGGCTCACCGAGCTGCTGTCACAGCGAATCACCGAGTTCGGCATTGACGTCTACCGCAACGATTTCAACATTGACCCACTGCCATTCTGGCGGCAAAACGACGCGCTCGACCGCCAGGGGATGACCGAGATTCGCTACGTCGAGGGCCTGTACGAGATGTGGGACGAGCTGCGCGCCAGGCATCCCGGCCTGCTCATTGATAACTGCTCCAGCGGCGGCCGGCGCATTGACCTGGAGACGATCATGCGATCAGCGCCCTTGTGGCGCAGCGACACCAGTTGCTCGCCCGGGCATCCCGACTGGAACCAGTCGCAGAGCTACGGCCTGAGCCTCTACATTCCGCTCCACACCGCCTGCGGGTGGACGCCGGAGCCGTATGATTTTCGCAGCTCGGCCACCGGTGGGGCGATCTCTCAATTCGATTACTTGAACCCCGAGTTTCCCCTCCAGCTCGCCCAGGCCACCATGGCCGAGGCAAAGGAGAACCAGAAGTTCTGGTACGGCGATTTCTATCCGCTCACCGGCTGCACGGTGGCGCCCGATCATTGGATGGCCTATCAGTTGCATCGCGCTGATCTCAACGCGGGGCTGGTGCTGGCATTCCGCCATGCGGAATCCAACTACCCGGCGCTCGCCGTCGCCCTCCAGGGGCTCAACCCGGCGACCAAATACGAGGTTGAGTTCACTGACGACGCGCGGCAGAAGAGGGTGAAGACGATTACCGGGCGCAAGCTGATGTCGGAGATTGAGCTGCGGCTGGCGAAAAAGGGAAGCAGTCTACTGATCCGTTACAAACCGGAGCACTAGCCGCCGGCGGCCGGATCACTTCCGCGGAGCCGGCATCACATCGAGACCAGCGCCACCGCGTCGCGCAGGGTGCAGACCCACGCCATATCTTTCTTCCGTTTCTTCTTCGCGGCGCAGCGCTCGAGCAGAGCCGGGAGCATGCGATTCTCCGGGTCGTGGATGTAATGCGAGTACGGGTGCCAGCAGATGATCCACAACAAGCCGTGCTCATAAGCATAATCCGCGGTCGCCAGGTTGTAATCAATCCAGGCGTCCAGCGCATCTGGCGTCGTCCACGGCGCGCGCGAGCCGGGCGGCACCGCCTTGTGGCCCCATTCGGCGCGCCACGCGTCATACGCCTCCCGATCTTTCATCTTGACCGTCTCGAACCACACCCGGTCGGTGAATCCTTGCAGCGGCAACTCGATCAGCCCGCTGTCATAGGCATAGGGCACATCGTGCGCCGGCGCCTCGATCGCGCGCTGCAGCGGCTGCTCGATCAGCTCGCGGTTCCACTCGCAGCTCACCCAGTGGAAGCCATGCTTCATGATCACGCGCTGGTTCCCGGGGCATCCGCGCAGCCCCTTGGGGTATCCTCCCGGCCCGCGCAGCACCGTTGACTTCCAGCCCAGGCGCTTCTCGAACAGCTGATTGGTGAGCCGCAGCTCCTGGTCGAGCGCTTTAAGGTCGGTGGTGATGAGCGGAATGTGCGAGTAGGTATGCGAATCAATCACATGCCCGCGCTGCAAGATCTCGCGTAGATAGCCGACATCCTCGCTCTCCTCGAGGCCGTTGCCGATCTGGAAAAACTGGAGGCGGACGCCGAAGCGCTCCGCGGTGTCGCAGAGCTTCAGAATGTACTGCTGGAGCGCGGGCATGGTGCGGCCGTGGCAGACCAGGTCGGGCGCGTAGCCGCCGGCCATGTCGGTGTCATAGGTGAGGGCGATGGCGCAGCGGATGCCCTCGGGCATTTCAACGCGAACCGGGTTGTAGTCCTCGCTGGTCATGGCTACCCCTTCGCTGCTGCGGGCAGCGCTCCCGTCGGCAGCGCCAGCGCGCGTTCGGCGGGCGGCCGTCGCTTATCCCCCAGCCTTCTCGCGCGCCAGGTGCGCGCACTCGGCCATGAAATTGTCGAAGCCAATGGTATCGCCCCAATGGGTCTCGATGAAACGTATGCCCCAGCGAGTGGCGATTCTCTGGTCGAAGGTATCGGGGCATTCGACGCCAAGGGTCGCCTCGCGAATAAGCAAGACGCGGTAGCCCAGCGAGAACATAGGGCCGATAGCGCCGGGCGCGTTGAGGATGCACATATCAGTCGCGAACCCGGTGTAGATGAGGTTGACGATGCCCTGCCGCCGCAGCATGCGATCGAATTGGGAGCTTTGATGCACCACCGGCTCGTCCGGCAGCGGGGCGACCACTTTCGCGATATCCATGGTCGCGAGCCCGGAGCGCGTCGGGTAGTCCTGACCGTGGCTGCGGAACAGAATCGCGTCGCGATGCCCGGGGATCGCTTCCGGCGGCGATTCGCCCGCGGTCGTCGCGGCCGGCGGGTCTGCGTCACATGTAAACCACCGCGGATAGCGCGCGGCGATGGATTCCGCTTGCACGTGATAGACCGCCAGCCCCACCGCCCGCGCCGCATCCATCGCCGGGCGAATGACATCGCGCATGATGCGGTACGCCTCCTCCAGGCTCACCCGGTGCCCCATCCCGACGCAGAAGCGCGGGTCAATCTCCGGCCCGCCTGGGCATCCGATGTCCCAGCAGTGCAGGGAGACGAAGGCGCTGCGGTCGGCTTCGAGGCTCAAATCCTCTTCGGCATAGCCGGCGCAATCAATGGGGATGGTGCGGTAGTAACGACCCTTCAGGTTCAGTGTGCCGCTCATGCTCTCCTCATGCGACCTCAGGCCCGGTAGAAATTCACGACCTTTCGGATGATGCGCGCAATGTCCTCGAGGTCCCGCTTACTGTACTTTTCAGTGAAGGGGAAGCGCAGCATGTGGTCCACATACCATTTCGCGTTGGGGGTGTCGGCGGCGCAATAGCGGCGGCCGAAGTAAGTGTCGGGCACGCCGCCAGGCAGGGCGCCGGCAGAATACGTCCGCCGCAGATCGTTAAGTAGATCGTGACTGTCGGGCACAAGGTAGTACCGCCCCGAGCCAATGCCGGGCAAGCCCTCCGCCGCCATCGCTCGCGCGAGCTGCGGCAGGCCCGCGCGCATCGCTTCCACCTCAACGACGAACGGATATATCCAATACACTGCATCGCCCCGCGCCGGCACCGGGCTGGGCGTCACGCCGTCAATGTCGGCGATGAGCCGCGACAGCAGCGCCCCCAACCCGCGCCGCAGCGCCACCAATTGGGGCAGCGCTTCAAGCTGCGCCATCGCCAGTGGCATGCGCACGCTGTCGAAGTGATAGTTGCAGCCAAGCACCTTGTGGCGGCGGCCGTAATCGGCATCATCCACATAAGCGCCGCGGTGGCCGGCGAAGTTCACCGCGCGCTGGAACAGCTCCTCATCATCGGTGATGATCGCGCCGCCGCTGCCGCACGAGAGGTGCTTCTCTCCGTCGAAACTGAAACAGCCCATGGCGCCGAGCGTACCCGCCTTACGGCCACCGTATTCCGCCAGCGGCGCCTGGCAGACATCCTCGATGATGGGCAGGCCGCGGCGCTGGGCAAGCCTCACGATCGCATCCATATCACACGTGATACCCGCCCAGTGAACCACTGAAAGCGCGCGGGTGCGCTCGGTAATCGCGGCCCCGACGGTAGCAGCCGTAACATTACCCGTCAGCCGGTCAGTGTCGGCGAACACCGGGATCGCTCGCTGCGCGATGATGCCATAGATCGTGCCATAATCGGTGATCGGGCTGACCACGACCTCATCGCCAGGGCCGACGCCGCATGCGGCGCAAGAGACGTGATTCGCGATGGTGCAATTCGCCACCGAGAGAGCGAATCTCGCGCCGTTCGCTTCGGCGAAAGCGCGGTCGAAATCAGGCGCCTTCGTCAGTCCGCTGGCGATGAGCTCCTGGTAGTACTTTAGCGCGTTCGCGCCCACCGAGCGGGGGTAAACTTGCGGCAATGGATCATCGCCCCCGCGAATGGGCTCACCGCCGTCAATCGCGAGTTTCCCAACGTCCATTTCAGTCCCCTACTGTAAGACAAGATTCACCGCAGAGCGCGCTGAGGACACGGAGAACGGCGCGGAGACGGTCCAGACAAACGGTCGTCCGTGCTCTGCGAACTCTGTGGTCTCTGTGGTTGATGACTCAGACTGCTCGCCGCCGGCGCAACTGGCGCCAGGCGCAGCGAATCGGCGCCGGGACCAGGCGCTTTCGCGCCTGCCGGCGTTCATCATCGCGGACAATCCTCTCCCACTCGCGCGACCACGGCCCCATGGCGCGGCGCAGCTCGGCGATGACCTCCGATTCCGGCGCCGACTTCCATGCCACCCCCAGCACGGTGTGAGGAAAATCCTCGCGCCCCAACGCGAAAACGACGCGCGCGGGAAAGATGCGCAGCAGACTGTCGAAACCCATCGGAGTGAAGCGCCAGAAGTCGTAGGGATGCTCGTGAATCGGGAAGTCCATGACCGAGCTCAGGAGCAACACCCCCTGCGGCTTGAGAACGCGGGCGACCTCTTCCATCGCCCGCCGCGGGTATTCGACGTGCTCCAGGGTGTCGAGGACGAGCACCATGCCCGCGCTTTCGCCGCGCAGACCGACTCGATGCAGGTCGAGGATGCAGTCCACGCCTGGGCCGGCGCGCAGATCGGTCCCGACATACCGCTTCCCCGCAAACAGCGGGCGCAGGTTCGCCAGCTCGCCGATGCCCTCGACCTGAAGTGAGCCGAACTCGATGATGGGCTCCGGTGTCGGCAGGACCCCGGCGAGCATTCGCACCCAGTCGCGCACAAGCTTGCGCATGGCAGAAATGCATTACCACGAGGAACGGTCGATACCCTGTCGCCGCCGGCCTCCCCCTGGCAGGAGACGAGTCCGGCGTCGCTGAAGCTATGGCGGCCAAGGCTCCTGCCCTACGGCGTGCCCATGCTGCGACTTGGGCCGCGAGCAGCATTGGCGCGTCGGCTAATTACGAGGTCGCAGATCACCATTCGGTGATCCGAATAGCGAGTCTCCCGCGCGACAACGGCCACGGCGCGGAGATGCTTGCTGGCCCAGATCTGGTCGAAGCGCGAAACCGGCATGTCGTTGAGGACCGTGTCACCCCAACCGATTCCGCCTTCCTTGAACGTATCGTGCAGGCGCGGCTCGAGCAGCCGGAATACGCCATCGCCTCCCGGCACGTTGAAGTCGCCGCCAATGATGATAGGCATTGTCGCCGGCAGCGCCGCCATGACTTCTGCGATTTCCTGCATCTGCTGCCGATGCACGCGACGTTTCTCCGTTTGCTCGCGCCGGCATGACGGCGACCACACATCGAACCGGATCACCGGTGGGAGAAAATGCGCGCTGAAGACCTCCGCCTCGATCCCGGAGGTCAGGCGCACCCGTGCCTGCACGAAGGCATAAGGAGGCAAGCCGCGCCGCGGCCGCGCGGTGACGGTCCCCCGCGCAATGATGTCGGTGTCAACCCCGCGCCCAACTCCGGCCTCCATGCCGAAGAGCCGCCGCGCGAGCTTCTTCACCTGCGAGCGCTCCGGCGTCTCCTGAAGCATGACGATGTCGGGGTGATAGGGCGCGACTTCCTCAGCGGCCGCGAGGTCGCCCCCGGAGCAGTTGACGGATATAACGCGAAGGGCTTCGCCGCGGTCCCGCGCTTGCTCCCACCCCGGCGCCGGCCAGGGTCGCAGCCGCATCAGGCTGCGGGCCTCTTCTGCGGACACGACGACGTACACCACCCACAGCAGGACGACGCCGGCCACGACGCGCTTGCGGGTCCTACTCCATCCCGCAGTCGCCAGGATCAGGCCGGGGGATAGCCAAATCCAGGCCGGGAGGAACGTGACCGCCGCGCAGAAATCGAGCCGCAGCCAATAGCACAGGGGCAAGCTAACGCACAGTAGTGCCGACAGGGCCAGGAAACCTGCCTGCATCACGTCCAGTATCACCTGTGCGCGCATGTAGGCGGTGCGTCTCGGGCCGAGCTACCGCCGGCGGGAGCCTTTTCGCGACTTGGCCCTTCTTCGTGGGGCGTTGCCGGTTGCGGCTTTCTCGACCGGCGCAACTTCCGCCTTCTCGGCGAGGATTCGCTCCACGTCACGGCGCCCCAGCTTGCGCAGCGCCACCAGCGCCATCCGGTTGGCGCCGCGCGGCGCCGACCGGCCGGCCTCCCACGCGACCACCGACCCCGAAGCGACGCCGAGGACGGTAGCCAATTGGCCCTGGGTCAGCTTGAGTCGCATCCGCAGCTTGCGGATCAAAGCTGCCGACAGCCGCGCCGCCTTCACTTCTTCCTCCGGCGCTTCCAGGCGCTGCCTCTCTGCCTGCTTCTCGCGGGCCAGCTCGCGAGCGATCTCCTGCAACGCAGCCACCGAGCGCGCCAGCGAAGCCAGCGCGCGCTTGATCTCGCGCATATCGCGCGCCACTGGCACCCCGCGGCCCTTCAGCTCCCGGCCGACCGCGCGCACCACCATCGAGCGAAGAGCTTCTTCAACCTTACCCATTGCCTTCTCCTTGCCTTAAGCGGTCACGCCGCCAACTCCGAGGCTGCGTTTCGCTCTACAGCACCCCCGCACCTGCCCGATGCTGCACCTCACTTCCGCCCCCACGCCCCGATTAAGCCTTCAGCCCGCTGAGGATGAGGCCGCGGACGAAGTAGCGCTGCCCGATGACGAAGACGATCAGCACCGGCACCATCACGATCACCGACGCCGCCATCAGCAGATGCCACTCCGTGAGATACGGCCCCTGGAAGTGCGCCAGCCCGATGGGCAGCGTTTTCAGGCCCAGGCTGTCAATCACAATCAACGGCCACATGAAATCGTTCCACGAATGCAGAAACACGAAGGTGGTCAGCGCCGCCAGCGCCGGCTTCGACAGCGGCAGGATCACATTCCAGTAAATGCCGAGCAGGCTGGCGCCGTCAATGCGCGCCGCATCCTCGAGATCGCGCGGGATGGTGAGGAAGAACTGGCGCAGCATGAAAGTGCCGTAGGCGGAAAACATGCCGGGGAGAATCAGCGCCCAATAAGTATCGGTCAGCCGCAGCCGCGACAGCAAAATGTACACCGGGATCATGGTGATCACACCGGGCACCATCAGCGTGGCGAGATAGCCCAGGAAGAGTTTGTCGCGGCCCGGGAAACGCAGCCGCGCGAAAGCATAGGCGGCGAGCGAACTGGTGGCGACCTGACCGAATGTCACCGAGACCGCGACGATGATGCTGTTGATGTAGAAAACGAGAAAGGCGTCGGCGTTGCGCAGCAGCCCGCCGAGCGCGGACTCAACCTTCATCGCCTTCCACGCTGCGACGTAATTGCGCCACTCGAAGTGCAAGCGCTCGACGGGGCGCGCCTGGTTCGCAGGCACGGTCACGATTCTGCCCGCCAGCCTCGCCGGCTCCAGCAGGCGCAGCCTTCGGCCTTGCGGCGTGATTGCGATTTCCGCGCCGCGCACTTCAACATCATCGAATCGGGCCGAATAGACGGGGCCATAGCGGCTCACCACCTGGCGCCGCGGCAGCCACTGGTCGCGCCCCACCACCACCTGCGTTGGATCCTTCAGCGAAGTGGAGATCATCCACACCAGCGGCGCCGCCATCACGAAACCGATCGCGCACAGCGCCGCGTAGGCCAGCAGCTTAAGACCCAGGCCGCGCGGCCGCTTGCGGCGTCGGGCCGGCAAGGTGTCGTAAGGCGCGCTCACTAGTAATACACCACCCGCTGACTTAACCGCCAATTGAGCAGCGTGAAGCCGAAGATAAGGCCGAACAGCACGCAGGCGATAGCCGCCGCGTAGCCCATCTGAAACCACTGAAAGGCGTTCTGGTAGATATAGAGCATGATGGTCGTGGTTGCGCCCGCGGGGCCGCCGCCGGTCATCATGTAGGCGGCGATGAACCCGCCCTGAAAGCCGGAGATAATGGACATGGTGACGATGAAAAAGGTCGTCGGCGAGAGCAGCGGCCAAGTCACGTAGCGCAGCTTGTGCCACCAGTTGGCGCCGTCCATGTCCGCCGCCTCGTAGAGCTCGCCGGGTATGTTCTGGAGACCCGCGAGGTAGAGGACGCAGTTGTACCCCCCAACGGCCATCCACAGGCTCATGATGATAAAGGCGGGCTTGGCCCAGGTGGTGGTCACAAGCCAGCCCGGCGGGTGGGCGATCCCAAAATGGCGCAGCCAGGTGTTGAGCAGGCCATAGTCCTCCTGGAAGATCCACTTCCAGAGCAAGGTGATGGCCACCGCGGAGCCGATCGCGGGCAGGAAGAATAGAGTGCGGAAAAAGACGACTCCGCGCAGGCGCTGGTTCAAGAGCAGAGCGCACACCAGCGATCCCAGCACCGCGAGCGGGATGCCGAACATGAGGAAGACCGTGTTCCACAGGTATTTCCAGAAATAGGGATCATTGGCTGCGAGGCGGCTGCCCTCGCGATGGAACGACAGGAGTCTATCGAAGTTGTGCAGGCCGACGAGGCGCGGCGGGTTGAGGATCGCCCACTCGGTGAAGCTGAGGGCGAACGCGGCCGCCACCGGCAGCAGCGTGAACGCGAGAAAGCCCAGGAAGTTGGGGACCAGGAAAGCGTAAGACCCAAGATAGCGCCGCCAGGGTCGGCGCGGCAGCGCAGCCGTTCCGCTCTGTTCAGAACCGGTCATAGCATGTCTGCCGCGGATTCACGCCGCTGGGGCCGAATTGGAAGGCTGGTTCCACCCGGGACATTTCGGTTCACTCAAGCGAGCGACGCGCCAGAGCGTCCAGGCATATGACCCCCGTAAAGACCCTGGTCGCGGGCCCGCTCATCGTAATCCCGTAGTCCTCGGCGACGCTAATTCCGACCCTGCCGCCGGGCATGTGGACGGTAACCCTGGCGTCACAGAGCCCCAGTCGAAACGCGATTGCAGCCGCGGCACTGGCGCTGCTGCCCGAAGCCAGGGTATAGCCCGCGCCGCGCTCCCAGATCTCGATGCGCAGGTTGCTGCCGTCGCGCGCCTCCATGAACTGCACATTGGTTCGCTGAGGAAAGCGGGCATCGGTCTCAAGCAGGGGACCGTACTTGCAGGTTTCCTCTTTGGAAACCCGGGTCACGAGGATGACGCAGTGGGGGTTGCCGATGGTCGCGGCGCAGTATCTAAACGTCTTGCCTCCCACCACGATGCTCTCGTTCAGCACCTCTCGGCGAGCACCTGTCACCGGGATTGCTTGCGAGTCGAAGCTCACTCTGCCCATCGCAACGGTGACATTTCTCCCGCCCCGGTGAACCCGGCACCGCACCGCGCCGCCTTTGGTGCGCATCTCGAACGGCCGGAGCCCGACCGCGCCCCGGTCCCACAGGTGCTTGCAGAAGATCCGGATGCCGTTGCCGCTCTTCTCTGCCTCGCTGCCGTCGGGGTTGTAGATTCGTAGGCGGTATCCGTCGCCGTCCGCCGAGACCGAGCCAACCAGAATGCCGTCGGAGCCGATGCCGAAGTTGCGATGGCAGATATGACGAATGCGCCGCGGGGTCAGATTCACGCCAATGTCCGCGGCGTCAATCACGATGTAGTCATTACCCAGGGCCTGGTACTTACAGAACTTCACCGCGCGCTCCGCTCCAGAAGGCGTTTGGCTTCGTAGCTTCCGTAGCTGCACCGGCCGCGTGGCACACCCGCCCTCGGGGTGTAGGGGCACGGCATGCCGTGCCCCTACGGTCACATCCCCGCGCTGCTATTCCTCGTCCATCACCGGCGGGTAGCTGAACGATTCGACCTCTTCGCCGCGGAAGACGACGATGATGAAATCCTCGCGCTCGAAGACGGGCATATATGAGGAGACGACGTCCCCGTCAAGCTGCGCGAACAGGTCCTGCTGCTGCTCCGCGCTCAGATGGGCTTCGAGCATTATGGTGGCGTGCACGGTCGCATCGGCATAGTGAAGGTCCACCTGACCAATGCGCCGCTCGCCCTCCCAGATAAGGTAGAGCTCCGATGACAGCGTGCGCAGACTGCGCACCAGATGGAATGGCATGGCCGCTCCCAGTTTATTCGTTGGCCGCGGATCACCGCGGAGCGACAATCATCAGACGGAGAAACAGTCTATCCGCAGATGACGCAGATTCCGCAGATGACTCCTTGAATCGCGCGTCTTATGGCAGGGATTATGGCCACAGTCAATTTGTCCTTCCCAGTGAACACCTCTTATCGACGTCAATCGTGCGGGATAGGGGGTGTTCTTATTGCTCTTGGCGTAAGCTAATCGCTCAGATAAGGAAAACGCCTCGTTTACGTAGATGAACTCTACCAGTTCCCGGACGCGCTCGGCGGATGTGCGGGAGTGGAGTATAGCCGCTATTGGGTCATCCACGCGGGCATGTTCACCAGCCCATTCCCATGTCACTAACCAGGCTTTCATTGGCATCCTTTCCCTTGCATATGCATCCTAAGGCGAAGCCGAGGGATTTTGCCCCAACTGACAGCGAAGTGCGGCCGACGATGCTGGAGACGAGCATCGTCTCAGCCAAGATCCCTTCGCTTTGCTCAGGGCAGGCCCTTCGCTTTGCTCAGGATGACATCACAGGGCGAACGACCTCCGATCTGCGTTCATCGGCGCCGATCCGCGGCCAAGTATTGTCAGCACTCCCCCAGCTTGTCGCGCAGGAATTCCACGAGTTTGTCGGCGGAGACCCGCACCTGCTCCATGGTATCGCGGTCGCGCACGGTCACGGTGCCGTCCTGCATCGTCTGCGAGTCAACGGTGATACCGAAGGGCGTGCCGATTTCATCCTGGCGGCGATAGCGCCGGCCGATGCTGCCGCCCTCGTCATAATCCACAAACCACTGGCGCTTGAGCTCATCGTAGATGGCCCGCGCGCGCTCGGGCATCCCGTCGCGCCGCACCAGCGGCAGCACCGCCGCCTTGATCGGCGCCAGGCCTGCATCAAGCCGCAGCACTGATTCGACCTCCGCGCCCGCGGCGCCCCGACCGCCAGGGATTTCCTGGTACGCGTCCACCAGCAGCGCGAGCACCGTGCGGTCCACCCCGCCCGAAGGCTCGATGACATGAGGCAGGTAGCTTCGCTTTTGCGCCTCGTCGAAGTACGCCAGGTCGCGCCCCGAATGCTCCTGGTGGCGGCGCAGATCGAAGTCCTGGCGGTTGGCGACGCCCTCCAGCTCCGACCAGCCAAAGGGGAAGCGATACTCGATATCACTGCACCGGGAGGCGTAATGGGCGAGCTCTTCTTCGCGGTGCGCTCGCAGGCGCAGGTTCTCAGTGCTGACGCCCAGGTCGGTGTACCACCGCAGGCGTTCTTGCAGCCAGTAGTCGAACCACTGATCCGCCTGCTCCGGGGGCACGAAGTACTCGATCTCGAACTGCTCGAACTCGCGGCTGCGGAAGGTGAAGTTGCCGGTCGTGATCTCGTTGCGGAACGACTTGCCGATCTGCGCGATGCCGAAGGGCGGCTTCTTGCGGCTGGAGATGAGCACGTTCTTGAAGTTGACGAATATCCCCTGGCACGTCTCCGGGCGCAGATAGGTCACCGCGGCCTCGTCCTCCACCGGGCCCATCAAGGTCTTGAACATGAGGTTAAAGGGCCGCGCCTGGGTCAGCTCGCCGCCGCAGGCCGGACAGCGATCTCCCTCGACGTCGGTGGCCCGAAAACGCTGCTTACATGCCAGGCAATCCACCAATGGGTCGCTGAATCCACTGACATGGCCCGAGGCGTCCCACACCCGCGGGTGCATGAGGATCGCCGCGTCGAGGCCAACCATGTCATCGCGCTGCTGCACCACCGAGCGCCACCACGCCGCCTTGACGTTGTTCTTCAGCAGCACCCCGAGGGGCCCGTAATCCCACACTGATCCTGTGCCGCCATAGATCTCGGAGGAGGGGAAAATGAATCCCCGGCGCTTGCACAGCGAAACGATGCGCTCCATCTTGGCCTGATCTTGCGTATCGGCTTTGCTCACCTGGCAACAACCTCTTTCATGTGGCACAGCCGCTTGTCCTGAGCCTGTCGAACGGGCCCTCGGCTGTGGACCTTAAGATTGACCGGCGAGGCCTGCTCTGCGAAGCGCTTGCTACTCTGCGAAGTAGCGAGGCCACTTCGCTACGAAGCACGAGACGCAGGCTTGCGAAGCAGAGGCGCCGGTCCCACATGCGCGCCCCGCTACGCCCGTGGATGGGTGGATTGATACACCTCCCGCAGGTGGTCGGCGGAGACGTGGGTGTAGATCTCGGTGGTCGAGATATCGGCGTGCCCAAGCATCTCCTGGATCGCCCGCAGGTCGGCCCCGCGTTCGAGCAGATGGGTGGCGAAAGAATGGCGCAGCGTGTGCGGCGACACGCGGCTGGCGATTCCCGCGCGAGCAGCATAGCGCTTGATGATCATCCAGCACGCCACGCGTGTCAGCTTGCCCCCGCGCCGCCCCGGGAACAGCGCCGGCGAATCAGCCTTGCGCACCACCAGGTAGCGCTCCAGCGCATCAATCGCCTTGCGCCCGAGGGGAACGATGCGCTCGCGCGAGCCTTTGCCCATGCAGCGCACGAATCCGAGCTTCAGGTTCACATCGCCCACTTCGAGCTGCGTCAGCTCCGAAACGCGCAGCCCGGTGGCATAGAGCACCTCCAGCAATGCCCGGTCACGCAAGCCGCGCGCGGTCGAAAGATCGGGCTTGGCAAGCATGGCCTCGACTTCCTCAAGCGAAAGCACCGCGGGGAGCCTGGCCTCCAGCCGATGTGATTCGAGGTTGGCGGTCGGCTCGGAGGCGATAATCTGCTCCCGCAGCAGGAAACGGTAGAAGGAGCGGACGGCGGAGAGCTTACGCAGCACCGTGCTGGGGGCGGCGCCGGCCTTGCGCAGCCGGCTCAGGTAGCGCAGCAGATGGGACTCATCGGCATCGCGAACATCCGCCACGCCGATTTCGGCGAAAAAGCCCAGGTGCGCCTCCAGGTCTCTGCGATAAGCGGCGATGGTGTTGTGGGCCAGGCCCCGCTCCAGCGCCAGGTGGTCGAGGAACAGGTCCAGCGTGCGCTGCGCCTCGGGATCAAGGTTTGTCATTGGCCGAAGATGCGCCTTGCGTTGCGTTGCAGCACCGCGTCTTTGTGTGACGACTCGAGCGCTGCGTCGCGCACCGCCCCGATCGCGAATGCGGGATGAACCAGCGGCTGATCGGTGCCGAAGACCACCCGGTGGGGACCTGCTTGTTCCAGGGCATAGGCGATCTTGTCACGGTCGGCGACGGGCCCCCCGCACGCGAGGATAATGTTGCTGCGGTCGTGCGCCAGCCGCGCCGCCACCTGCCAGTGCGCGCCGGCCATGTTGCCCAGGATAACCGTCGCGCTCGGGAACTGCCGCGCCAGGGCATCCAAACCGACGAGGTCGGACTCCGCTCGCACCTGCACCAGCAGCGGCTTGTCGTAGCGCAGCAGCGCCTTTACCAGTTGCGCCGTTAGCGGCGAATCGAGCGGCTGCATGTGATATGCGGCGTGCATCTTCGCTCCCACGAAGTCTCCCCGGCGCAGGTAGTTCTGCATTTCCGCCAGCGATAGCTCCGGAAAGTTGGGGTTAATCACGCACCAGCCGCGGAAATCCTCGCACCCTTCGATCGCCTCCGCCACCGCGGCGTTGCCCGCCGCCACCTCGCCCATAATCGCCACCGAGCTGGCCAGGAATGCTTTCTCGATCGCCAACTTCTTCATCTTGGCGCGCATCTCGTCCAGGGTCTGCGCCCGCACCGGCCACGGCCACGGCCCATAATGTGCATGGACATCTATGATCGGCACTGTTCTCCCTCACTGCCGCGGGGCCAGGGCAGCGAACTTGCGCGACCCTCCCTCCAGCCTGGTCTTCTCAAGCCTGCTCCAGCAGCCGAGTGAAATTGCCGCCCAGGATCGCTGCGCGCTCGCCCGCAGCCAAGTCCGCGAACCTGACCCGCAGATAGGCGCTCGAGAAATACTTCAGCGGAGCGCATGACCCGAACAGCAGCCGTTCGCTGCCCAGCTCATCCGCCGCTAGCTCGATGCCGTCGCTGGAGGTGAGTTGGTGGGTCTCCATCAACATATCCGGGAGGTGCTTCATAACCATCAGCGCCTCGCCCAGATTGCGGTAGCCAACGCCGGAAAGAATGACCCGCGCCTTGCAGCGCTCGGCCGCGCGGGCGATTATGGTCGGCGCCCCCTCGCGGCCGGCCTCGACCATCACCAGCACCCCGGTTTGCTCCGCGATTCTGAGCGCCTCCTGCAAGCACGCGTGATCCAGCGACCACCCCTGGGTTTCCGGGAACAGCGCAAAGACTCGGAAGCCCTGCTCGGCGCGCTCCGCCATCTCTTCAATGCACTTGACGCCGCCGCGGGGGTCAATCGTCCCGACCGGTAGCAGCCGAGGATCCTCCGCTGCCGCCTGCCAGGTAGCATCGTTGCCGCGGCGGGAATCCACAAATACCCCTATCGTGGATACCGCCGCTGCCCGGCTGACTGAATGCTTGTCCAAGATTCCGCACAAGGCTTGGAGCGACACGTCAACCGCGCGGCTGGTCCAGAAGCCGAAAACTGTATTTACGTCATTGATTACCAGCCCGGCCACTACCTGCCTCCAGGATAACCACGACCCGCATTGCCTCAAATGCGCAGCGATCGTTACCAGAAGCTACAAACATGAGTCCGCAGCCGACCAAGCCGAGCCCAAAATGTTCATTCTCCACAACTGTGGATAACCCTGTGAATCAGCGGCGCCAAGCCCGGCCGCGGGCGCCTCCGCCCAGCCCTGTGCCTCAGATTCTGGCGGCACCGCGGCGAGAGCTTCAGCATCACATTCCCGATTGCGCCAGCGTATCGGCTGAATCGCTGCTCGCCCGCGGCTGGGCGCGGCGCAGAACGGGAGCGAACGATCGCCGGTGAATTGGGCACACGCCCAGCCGGTCGAGGGCGGCTTGATGCTCGCGCGTGCCGTAGCCCTTATGGCTGGCGAACCCGTAGCCCGGGTAAAGCCGGTCGAGCCGCTGCATGATGCGGTCGCGGGTGACCTTGGCGACGACCGAGGCGGCGGCGATGGAGATGCTGTAAACGTCGCCGTCCACCATGGGCCGCTGGAAAATCTCCAGGCCTGGAATCGCAAATCCATCCACCAGTGCGCAGTCCGGGGCGGTGTGCAGTCGCGACAGCGCCAGCCACATAGCCTTGAGCGCGGCCTGGTGAATGTTGATGCGGTCGAGTTCCTCCACCTCCACCACGCCCACTGCCACCGCCGTGACGCGATCCATGATGAGCCCGCAGAAATGAGGCCGCTTGTCCGCGAGCAGGCGCTTGCACTCCCACAGCCCGGGCACCTTGAAATCGGGCGGCAGGATCACCGCCGCCGCCACCACCGGCCCCGCCAGCGGGCCGACTCCCGACTCGTCCACCCCCGCAATGAGCCGATAGCCGGCGCGGCGCAGCTCCCGCTCGTGCTTCCACATTGCATCCAGGCGAATGTTCTCGGCCCGCGTGCGCGCCGCCTTCTTCGCGGCCAGCGAGCGCTTGCGCGATGGCTTCCTGGGCCGCTCGGCGATCGTCCTCTCGTCGGCATCACCGGGCAAGGGCGATCCTCCCCGGGGGCCAAAATATCACCATCGCCTTGCCCAGCACGTTGTGCCGGTCGAGGAATCCCCAGCGATGGCTGTCATTGCTGTCGCGCCGGTTATCGCCCATCACGAAGTAGTGCCCGGCCGGCACTTCGTTGGGCCCGTAGTCGTAGTCCGGCGTTTGCAGCGGGCCGATGTAGGGCTCGCCGAGCTTGACCCCGTTAATGTAAACGCCATCATAGCTATGGATTTCGATGCGCTCGCCGGGCAGCCCGATGAGGCGCTTGATGAAATCCTTTTGCTGGCCGCCCATGGTCGCTTCGCGCGGGGCCCTGAAGACGATGATGTCCTGGCGTCTCGGCTCCGAGAGCCGGTAAACGAACTTGTTCACCAGCACGCGGTCGCGCTCCAGCAAGGTCGGGCGCATCGAGCCCGAGGGTATGTAGAAAGCGGCGACCACGAACGGCTTGATGAGGAAGAACACCAGCGCGAAAGCGATGAGCAGCGAATCGCACAGCTCCAGCATCAGTGCGCGATAGGGGGACTGCTGCCAGACGGTGTAAAGCGTCCGCAGCAGGCCTACGGCGACGACGATAGCCACAATCTTCCACGGCGAATCCAGATTCAGCATGCCTCTACCGGGCCTCCTTGACGCGACCGGCGCGACCGACCTTGCGACGCAAATAGTACAGCTTGGCGCGGCGCACCTTGCCCCGCCGCAGCACCTCGATGCGCTCCACGCGCGGCGAGTGGAGCAGGAAAGTGCGCTCGACCCCCACCGCATGGGAGACGCGCCGCACGGTGAACTGCTGGTTGGCGCCGCCGTGACGCCGGGCAATCACCGTGCCCTCGAATGCCTGGGTGCGCTCGCGGCCTCCCTCGCTTATGCGAAGATGAACTCGCACCGTGTCACCGGGCCCGAACTCCGGCACCTCGGCTTTCAGTTGCTCCTTCTCCAGTTCTTCGATGATCGCCTTGCCCACGGTCAATCTCCCTCACGCGCTCTCGGTCCCTTCGATCTTGTCGAGCAGTTGGCGGTCCTCTTCGCTCAGTTCCGCCCGCTCCAGCAGGTCCGGCCGGCGCTCGCGCGTCCGCCGCAGCGCCTGCTCCTGGCGCCATAACCTGACGGCCTCGTGATCCCCCGACAGCAACACCTCGGGCACCTTCCAGCCTCGAAACTCCGCCGGCCGCGTATAGTGTGGATGCTCTAACAGCCCCGACGCGAACGAATCTGTCGCCGCCCCGCACTCCGCCCCCAGCGCCCCCGGCAGCAGCCTGGTCACCGCGTCAACCACCACCATCGCCGGCAGCTCGCCGCCGGTCAGGACGTAATCGCCGATGGATATCTCCTCATCCACCAGGTGCTCTCGCACCCGTTCGTCCACGCCCTCGTAATGGCCGCAGATGATGATCAGGTGCTCGCATCGCGCCAGCTCCGCGACCTTGGGCTGGTCGAGGCGGCGCCCCTGCGGAGACATCAGTATCACGCGCTCGCGGCATTCGCCGCCGCGCCGCATCGCCTCTCTGGCGGCGAAGATTGGCTCCGGCTTCATCACCATGCCGCCCCCGCCGCCATACGCATAATCGTCAACAATCGCATGGCGCTCGGCGCTGAAATCGCGGATGTTCACCACCCGGATCTCGACCAAACCCCGCTCGCGAGCGCGCCCGACGATGCTCGCGTCCAGCGGCCCCGCGAGCATCTCCGGAAACAACGTCAGGACGTCAATCCGCATCACTATAGCATACCGGCCTCACCGGGTTGAGTGGGTGTTCGCATAGGCCTGTGAACTCCTCTCCCTCTTAGGGAGAGGTTTACCCGCCGTAGCCTCGGCGAAGGCGGGCCGGGTGAGGGTGCGGGCTCAGCATTTCACCCCACCTTCATCCCCCCCTGCTACTCTGCGAAGTAGCTTCCGGCCTTCGTAGCCGTAGGCTACTACGGCGGAGTAGGCTCGCTACGTAGCACGAGCTGGAAGGGGGAGGAGTTTGTTCGCCTGGTTCCCACTTTCTGCGGTCACTCCCGCCTGACCCGCCCTCAGATCTCCTCGGGCAGCTCCACTGTCATCACCCCGGCGCCCAGGTCCACTTTGCGCACGACCTGGCGCGTGGCGGGAATCATCGCCCGGTCGGTGACGTACACGTCATTGGCCCCGGTGTGAAGCACCTCTTGCACTCTTCCCAGACTCTCGCCGTTCACCGTCACCACCTCAAGCCCCACGATGTCGTCTATGAAGTAATGGCCCGCGGGCAGCTCGATTGCCTGGGTGCGCGGGATCAGTATATAAGCGCCGCGCAAAGCCTGCGCAGCCTCCCGATCGTCAACTCCCTTCAGCTTCAGCAGGAGCCGGACGCCTGCTCCCGATGAGCGTTCGACCACCGCCGGGCGCCGCTCGCCGGTGGGCAGCTCAAGCGATACCTCGTTCAAGCGCGCGAACCGCTCCGGGAAGTCGGTCAGAGGCTCGACTCGAACCTGCCCCTTTACTCCATGGGGCGCGGCAATACGCCCAACCGCAATCTCTGGCGCCCGCTGCCCCTCTGGGATCCTGAACGGCCCCATCGCGGTCCTGAAGGGCCCTTGGGGCCGCTCGGCGTCACGCTGCCCGTTCGCGGATTTCGATGACAACGCCGTCCTTGATTACGATCTCGGCCCCGGTGAGCTTCTCGTAGAGGTTATCGCCCTCTTTGATGTCAACCACGCCCTCGAGCGTGCCTCGCGGGAACTCGGTGCCCATCTCCAGTTCGCGCACTTCGCGGGCCCGGTCCATCAATTCCTTCTTGACCGACTCCTGACGCCCCTTCTCGGCCTCGATCTGCTGGCGCACCTGCATCGCCTGGGTCAGGTCGGTGCGCTGCAAGTCAGCCAATACCCGCCGCGCCTGAAAATCAATCTGCTCTATGCGCCGCTGCGTGGTGTCGGCCGCCTCCTGGAGTTCCTTCTCCATCTCTTGCTTGAACTGCTCCGTCACTATGACGCGCAGCGCTATCGGGCGCATTATCGTCAAGGTCGCCATCTATCGCCTCCCCGTTGAAACCGAACCTGGCGCAAAGCGCCGCTTCGCGATGCAGCCTCGCCGCATCATTTCATTCCTCAGGGTGCTTGTTGATATCCACCCAGATGTTCTTGTTCTGCCTCGCGCCAGCCGCTTTCACCACCGTGCGCAAGGAATTGGCGATACGCCCGCCTTTGCCAATAACTCTACCCATGTCCTCCGAAGGCACCCGCACCTCGAAGATTACGCTCCTCTCCCCCTCAACCTGGGTGACCGTAACCCGGTCCGGATTGTCCACGAGCGCCTTGACGATCATCTCAATGAGTTCTTTCACGACCGCACCTCCCCCCTAGCCCGGATTGTTCACAATCCGGGCTGGAGCAGGCAAGAGGTGAAAGGTGAGAGGTGAAAAACCTTCTCCCGGCGAGCTTGCGGTCACCTTTCTCCTCTCTCCTTTCAGTCGAACTCCCCCTCGCACAGTGCGTGTGGCATCTGCGCACACCATGAATGAAGCGAGCTGGACTGGGCCCTCGCCTCGTCGTTGCCTCGCCATCAAGCCCCCGCCCACGGCGTCCGTGCCTCGCAGCGCCGGAGTTCCGCTGCCCGGATTGCCCGGATGCTCATTGTCAGGCCGGGGTCTCAACCTCCCCCGCTGTTTCCGTGCCCGCCGCCGCATCTGGACTCGCGGCTTCCGGCTCAGGCTTCGCGCCTGCCGGCTCCGGCGGGGCGTCGGCGTGCTGCTCCGGCGCTGCCACGCCCGCAACACGCGCCTCTTCGACCGGCACCTCGGCGGACTTCGGCAGAATCCCCTGCTCCACCAGCAGAGTGCGCACCGTTTCCGTCGGCTGCGCGCCCCGCTTGAGCCATTTCCGCGCGAGTTCCGCGTTGACCACCACTTCATGAGGCTGGCGAGTCGGGTTATAATGCCCGACGACCTCAATAAAGCGCCCATCCCTCGGCGACTGCGCATCGGCCGCGACAATCCGGTAACGAGGCTGATTCCTGGCCCCAGTTCTGCGCAAGCGAAGTTTAACCGCCATTCTTATCTCTCCCCTCTCGTCTTGTTGTGTTGTGCACCCTCGCGGCCTGGCGCCTCGATGGGTCGTCAAATCCTGGGAAGCCTGATGTTGGGCATCCGCCCGCGGCTCTCCATCTCCGCAAAGCGCTGATAGGTCTCCTTGAGCTGCCGGAATTGATTCAAGAGCTGGTTGACCGCCTGGGGCGAGGTGCCGCTGCCGAGCCCGATGCGGCGCCGGCGGCTGCCCTTGATCATCTCCGGGTGGGCGCGCTCCTCGGGGGTCATGGATTGCATGATCGCCTTGAGCTGCTTGAGCCGCGCCGGGTCAACCTCAAAATCGCCCGGCAGCCGCATCTGCCGCATACCCGGTATCAGGTCGAGCAGTTGATCCAGCGGCCCCATCTTCGAGATCTGCCCCAACTGCTCCATGAAATCATTAAGATCGAACGTGCGGGTGCGCAGCTTGCGCTCCAGGGCCGCTGCCTGGCGCTCGTCGAACGCCTCTTCCGCGCGCTCAATAAGGGTCAGGACGTCGCCCATGCCCAGGATGCGGGAGACCATCCGGTCGGGATGAAACGGCTCCAGCGCATCCAGCTTCTCCCCCACCCCCACCAGCTTGATCGGCTTGCCCGTGACCGCGCGTATCGAAACCGCGGCGCCGCCGCGCGCGTCGCCGTCGAGCTTCGTCAAGATGAAGCCGGTCAAAGCGAGCGCAGCATCGAACTCCTGCGCCACCCGCACCGCGTCCTGGCCGGTCATCGCATCGAGAACGAGCAGGGTCTCGGTGGCCGCGATCTGCTCCTGCATGCGCCGCAGCTCCGCCATCAACTCCTGGTCTATGTGCAGCCGCCCCTGGGTGTCTAGGATGACCGGGTCGAGGCCCTGGCGCCGCGCCTGCTCCACCGCGGCGCTGGCGATATAGACCGGGTCCTCCCGCGCGCCGAGGTCAAAGACAGGGACGCCGACCTCTTGCCCGACGATGCGAAGCTGTTCGATCGCCGCCGGCCTGCGGACATCGGTGGCGACCAACAGCGGCTGGCGGCCGGCCTTCTTTTCCAGCCGCGCGAGCTTGGCCGAGGTGGTGGTCTTGCCCCCGCCCTGGAGGCCCACGAGCATATATACGGTTGGCGGTTGGGCGCTGCGCTTAAGCCCCGCCTCACCGCCGCCCAGCAGCTCGGTCAACTCCTCCTTGACGATCTTGATGACTTGTTGGCCGGGTGTGAGGCTTTGCAGCACCTCCTGCCCGACGCCTCGCTGGCGCACCCGCTCCACGAAATCCTTGACAACCTTGAAGTTGACATCCGCCTCCAGCAGGGCGAGCCTGATCTCGCGGCAGGCTTCGGTCACATCCTGTTCGCTGAGACGGCCCTTGCGGGTGAGCCGGTCAAAGGCTTTTTGGAGCTTATCGGTGAGACTTTCGAACACGGCGCGCGAACTCGATTCGGTAACAAAAAATCCGCGCCAAATACCGGGGCACTTGCGCTCGCTCGGTGCGGTATGCCTTTGCTACTCTGCGTGCTGGCGTGCCTGCACGCTACGTAGCACGAGGGCCTGGGCACCCGCCCACGAAAAGGGGCGACCGCCGCCTCCAGCTTGGCGCTGTCGGGAGTATAACAAAGCTACCCTCAGATTGTCAAACCAGGGTTAGAGAGGGGTGTGACCGCCGGCATGGCTGACTATGACCGTCGGGCCGCCTCCACGTAGGCGCGGAACAGCCGCCGCGCGTGTTCGGCTTCATCAAGCAGATCCTCGGGATGCCACTGGACGCCGAGAACGAAGCGCGCGCCGGGGATTTCCACCGCTTCAACGACACCGTCGGGCGCCCAGCCCGAAATGACGACCCCGCCTCCAATCACCTGCGCAGCCTGATGGTGGCTGCTGTTGACCTCGAATTCGACGGCCCCCGCGGCTACGGCCGCGACTGAACCCGCCAGCAACGAGACTCTGTGCCTGCCGCGCTCGCGTGCCAGCGCTGGCCCCGCGCCGCGACCGTGCCCCACGCTTCCCGGCAGTTCGGATGGCAGGTCCTGCCACAAGGTCCCGCCGCACGCCACCACGAGAACCTGTAATCCCCTGCAAATCGCCAGAACCGGCAGGTCACGCCGCACGGCTTCGCTCGCCAGCGCGAGCTCGAACTCGTCTCGCTCGTCGTCCACCGCCCCCAGGCGGGGGTGAGGCTCACGGCCATAGCGGCGCGGCGCGACATCGCCGCCGCCGGTCAGCAGCAACCCCGCAGCGTCGGCCAACTCCTGTGTGCCGCAAACCGCGAACCACTGCGCGCCCGCGCTCTCGATCGCCGCGATGTAGGATTTGAGCCGCTGCCCAAAGGCAGCTTCTGTGTCTCGGCCGCCGGTTACGGCTATTCGCGGCCTTCCCGATCCCATAGCCGCCCTCCGACCGTAGTCTAACAGCGCGCGCCGGCGATGGTCAAGGGCCGAAATGCCAACCCCCGTCGAGTGCCCGGCAGCAGCTCCGTTTTTAGCGGCTACGACTGGCCGAAGCCTTTCTCGCGGCAGGCACAATCTCCGTAGGGCGGGAGCCTTGGTCGCCTCTGGTGACTTGCCTCCTGCCCAGACTTCCTGAAGAGAGGGCAGAAGACGAGTGGCTACGCCCGCGTCGCGGGCCGCCACCCCGGCCGCCGCAGGCGGCTTAGGGGCTTCTGCCCTACGGGACACAGCCGAGGCTACTTCGCCCTGCGACTCGTGCTTCGCAGCGAAGCGCCGCTTCGCAGAGTAGCAAGCCGGGCTACGACTCGTGCTTCGTAGCGAAGAAGCCTCGCTACTTCGCAGAGTAGTAAGCCCGCGAAGCAGGGGCGGCTCCTTCGACAGGCTCAGGACAAGCGGCTGTGCCACATGCCCCGGCAAATAGCCGGGGGGTGACAGCGTTTGAACCGAGGCCATCATCTAAAAACGGAGCTCCTGGAGTGCCCGGGGTGATCTCGCTTATCGCCCTATGCCGTCTGGCGGTTACGACCGGCCTGACAGCAGCCGTGACCCCCTAGCACCCCAAATCCGGGCGGCGGCAAGTGCGTCGAGCAGTAGCATCCGATGGGTTTGCGCCGGATCGCGTCAGATCGCTCCTGCATTCCCCGTAACTTTGCCCCCGCACACGTGTCTAAGTTGGGTGGTGAATCAAACCCGAAGGAGGGGCAAGCGATGCAGTGCGTACAGTTGAGGGAAGAGCTGTCCAGCCTCGTGGACGGCGAGCTGTCGCCCGCACGCGCCGCTGACCTTCAGCGGCACGTCGCGGAGTGTTCAGCCTGCCACTGCGAACTGGGCCAGCTCAAGCAGACGGCGAGCCTCATGGGTTCCCTGGTGCCGGTGGCTCCACCGCCGGACCTGCTGGCTTGCGTCCAGCGAAAGGCGGCGCAGGCGCCTCCAACGCCGACCTTGGTCTGCTCCAAGACCCGTGAGATGCTCGACGAGTATGCTCACGGGGAACTGGAAGGCGACGTAGCAGCGGCGCTGGAGTCGCACCTGATCCGATGCCAGGCGTGCGGCCGCGAACTGGAGCGATTGGAGCAAAGCGCCGGGCTGCTGCGGGAACTGGGCGAGGTCAGCCCACCGCCGCGCGTCCGGCAGCGGGTGCAAGGCGAGCTGGTCAGGCGATCGCGCCCGAGGTTCGCCAGGCCGACGTTTCGGGGCCTGCTGACGACGGCGGCAGTCGCGGCCGCGGCGGCGGCACTGATGCTGCTGACGCGAATACCCACTGCGACTCAGCATCCCATGGTGGGCACTGGCAAAACGGCGCCAGCCCCGAACCCGATCGCGGGGGCGCCGGCAGCGACCCCTTCCCTGCCCGCCACCGAAGGCGGTGTGACTGTCGCCTCGCCGCCGGCAAGCGGCACCCGCGCACGGCCGACGTTTGCGACAGCGCCAACGGCTGTGGGCACGGCGACGCGGACGTTAGCTCGGGTGATGACCGCGCCGTCTGCCATCCTGAGCGCAAAGGCCATCGGCGGCGCCGTGGCGACCTCGGAGCCGCCATCAACGGGGATAGCCGGCGGAAGGCCAGAGACCACCAACGGGCTTGCCGCTGCGCGGCCGGCTGAAACCCCTGCGCTTCAAACCACCGTAGCATACGTCAGCCCGGCCGTGGAGCCGGAGCCGGCGGTGGCGTCGGAAGGGCTTCCGCGACCTCATCCGGCGCGCGAAGCGGTACGCGCAAGTGCCATGCCAGTTGTGGAGTCCCCGCTATCAGAGGTGCGGCGGCTGCTGATGAGCGAGCAACGCTCCGAAGCGCCGACCTTCAAAGCGAAGAAGCGCGAGCCCGATCGGTTCACTTCGGGCCCGATTGCGGCCTGGGGATTCTAGGCGGCTCGCAGTTGGCCTTGAGCTGCCGGCAGTCAGGTGTGCAAGTCCGATGCGGCTTGAGTTACCGTAACAATGAGGGTTGAGGGAACGAAATTCTGGGCGCCGAGGTGGCGGTCGAGGGTTGCGAGGCGAAGCCTCGCTTTAGCGCTTTTGGCAGCGCTGCTCTCGACCGCGGCGGGCGCCGCTTTCGCGCTAACCGCGGAGGTTGACGAGCAGGCCGCCGCCAGCCCGCTTTACTACGTCGGGGAGGCGCTTGACCCCCAAGTCGGCGCGCTGCCATTCACCGTGGTGGACGAGCGCCCCGACCCGAAGGCGGCGACGGCAAGGGCTGTCTCACAGGTCTGGGGCAGCCAGCTCAACTTTGCCCTCAATCTCAACTCAAGCCTTGCCAGCAGCATCTACTTCGGCAAGAGCTTGCCCCTCTACGAAGCGCTGCGGCGAGGCAGTCTCTTGGGTGATGATGAAGCCGCGCCTGGGCTGCTGGCGCTGCGCGGCCCTGGGGCCGCGCACGTGCTGGCCAATGGCCGCGCAGTGCAGCAGAAGCTCAACTACGTGGGCGGGAGATTCCAGCTTCAGGGCTCATACGTTGATGTGGATACAGCTTTTTCCATGCCCGGGATCGGCAGCGTAACTGTCGTGGGCGACCGCTCGTTGGCTGACACGCTTGCCGCCATGCGCGGCATGAAAGAGCTGAAGTTCCAGGCCCAGTACACACCGTGGAAGGCCCTTTCGCTAACCGCCAGCCGCCGCAGGTTCGTCAATGAGCAGCCCGGCAACCAGCAAATCGGGATGACCGTGGACGAGACGGCCCAGGGGCTGGCATACCAGTTCAGCGGGAACCGCCAGTTCAAGCTGGACTACCAGAAACGCGACGAGGATTGGCGCGGCCATGGCCCCATCAACATGACCAAGATGGTTGCCCACCTCGATGCAACCAGCCGCCTCGCCCTCGATTACAGCTACGACTGGAACAACATCGAGCGCGAAGGCCATAAGGAGAAGGGGCGCAACGTTACGGAGATCAAGGAGAGCCTTGCTTACAGGCTGTCCGGCGACAACCAGCTCGCGCTCAACTATCGCAAGTTCGACGAACAGTGGGCGGGCAAGGGGCCGATGCAAGTCGAGACGCTCATGGCAAGCCTTAAGCCCACCAGCCGGCTGCAACTCACCTATAGCCGCGACCACACGGCGAACGACCGCGAGGGCAGCAATGAGAAAGGCCTGACGCGGGATGTGACCAAGCAGAGCCTGCTCTACCAGTTGAGCGCGCAGACGCGACTGGATTTGAATTTCAACCAGACCAGCGAGGCGTGGAACCGCAGCGGCACCAACACGATAACCGAGACGAAGAGCGCCGACTACGCGCTTCACCAGGTTCTCGGCAAGAGCACTAAGGCGGACCTGGTGCGCAACCTGACCACGGTCGCTGCCAACGGCGCCAAGACCGACATTGATACCACTCAGCTTCACTTCGAGCATAAGCCGGGGGAGCGGTTCAACCTGGTCGCCGACTGGATGGATCGCAACCGCAGCGACGGCGGCGCCGAAGACCAGACTTCACTCTCTCTCGATTCTGTAATCGGATCGGGCAAGGGCAGGCTTGCGCTCAAGGGGCTTTACCAGCAGCACGCCCAAGGAACCGGCGATAAGCAGGTGGACACGCTCTACCACTTGGGGCTGGCGACCGCGCCCAGCCCGCTGCTGCAACTGAAGGCCGACTACGAGGCGTTCAACCAGCATGGCCCCACGGCAGAACACGATTTCGTTCGCACCAACCTGGGCCTGGCCAGCCAGCTCTGCCGCTACGCCAGGCTTACCGCCGACTACGCGCGCGAGACCGATAAGCAAGCGCAGACCAAGGCCGACCAGGCCCTGAGGCTCGAGCTCAATCCTGGCTGGCTCGCGCTGAGCGGCGCGATCAACAGAACGGAGCGGCAAGGGCAGGCCGACCTCACGACGACTACTGGCGATCTCCAGATAAAGTTCGGTCGCGCGCTTGCCAACTGGGCCAAAGCGGTAAGCGGCGCCGATCCGCTGACGAGGGCGAGCTCCTATGGCTACCGCGGGGCCCCGGGCTGGGCGGCGCTTGGTGATGGCGCGATGGCGCTCAACTACATCGGGCGCGCCACCGATGGAAAACCCGAGGTCGCAACGCGCGTCCTCGGCTACCAGACGATGTTGGGGCGCCACGCGTACGTCAAGCTCGCGATGCACAACAACCCCATGATCAAGAAGGACGACCAGATGGTCATGGAGTCGGTGCGGCGGGATGCGTACGAGGGCGGGATTGACCTGAGCAATGGCTTCGCGGCCCTGAGTCGCTTCATCCGCGAGGAAGACCTGACCAACGGCAGCGCCATTCGCGGGCGCGTGCTTGGTTTGCGCGGCGCTATCGGGGGTGGCGACATACTGACCTTCATCTCCGGCGTGCAGAAGCTCCAAGCTGGGAACGGTTTGCCCACTAACTGGCAGTTCACCAACCTCAACCTCAAGTTCGGCCGGCCGCTGGCCGATTGGGCCAAGGTCGCCAGCAATGCCGGGGCCTTCGATGACAACGTTAAGTACGGCTACCAGCAATTGCCGGGGTGGGCGTCATTCGCCGACGGCGGCCTGGGCTTGCAGTACATGGCGCAGGAATCGCCGAGCGGCGAGAAGCTGATCGCCTCCGCCGCCGGGTACCAGAGCATGCTCGACAAGCGCATGTACGTCAAACTCTCGTTGCAGCAGAACCCGCTGAACGACAAGGGGGAAATCATCCCGGTTGACCGCAAGTTGTACGAGCTGGGGCGACGCTTCGGCGGGAAGTTCGTGGCGCTCGCGCGCTACATAAGCGACGACAACTTCGCCGAACACAAGTCGCTGCGCACGAGCATGCTTGGATTGCGCGGCCGGCTGTCAGAGCGCGAGCGGATGGAGACGGTGATCGTGCTTGACGATACGACGAGCCAGGGCGCCAGCTATCGGACGCGGACCTACGGCCTGGAATATGCTCGCGAGGTCGGGGAGGGGCATTACCTTATTATCAAGGGCAGGTACACGCAAGACGCGCCCGCGTTCAACTACGCGCGGGATGACTACCAGGTGGACTTCGCGTACAAGAAGGACATTTAGGCAACAGGCTCAGTTGACGCCGGGTGCGCCCGCCCCTTGGTGCTTGTCGGGCTGCGGCCTGAGGGCGGCGACCACTTTTGGCGGTCGCTGCTCGAAGTGCGCGCTTCCGCCAAGGGCCCTGAGAACCTCGGCGACCGAAACGACCACGCGCGAATGCCACAGACGCGCGTAAACCCTCGTTCCTTCGGCGTTCGGCGGGCCATCCGTGGTCAGCAGGATAGTTGCCGGGTCCCGCTTGAGAATGGCGGCGGCGCTCTCTGGGTCCCACGTTAAAGCCCCTCCGATGTGCTCGACCAACCATCGAGCCGGCACCAGCAAATCGCTGCAACCTACCGGCAGGGGAGCAGCGCTCAGGTCATAATCCAGCCGCCTCCCGTTGAGGAAAAGCGGCGACGCGGGTGGAAAGAAGGGGACAAAAACGTCCTCCTTCGGCTCAAAATGCTCCCACCCTCGCACGACCTTGTAGCCCTCCAAGATGCCCCCGTCAGCCGTTGAGCAGCCTTTCATTCCCGCGAATCGAACTACCACCTTGGCGTGCCCAATCTTCCCCTTCCACGAGGCCCCGGTGCGCAGCGCATAAGTGAAGAAATTGGAGCCATCGGACATTTCGCCGATTCCATCCTCGTATCGCACCTCCACCCGACGCGTTTGGCCCGCTGAGAACGGCACGAGCTTGGTGCGCCAACGCTTCCAGCCACGGTCTCGATCTGCGCGAAAGCCTTCGATGGCCGTGGCGACCGGCTCGCCATCCACCCACGAGCGGAAAGAGCGAAACCCACGGGGGTGCTCGATGTCAATGTCGCCCCAGCCATATTCGGGGAAGCCCATCTTGACCTTGGCCGCGGGGCCGTCGTTGCGAAAAACGAAGACGCACCGCACATCAGCTCCCTTGGGCGTGACGCGCGCCTCGACGAGTTCGGATTTCATCACGACTGATGGGTGCTCTTGCATCGCCTCCATCGCGCCGCCCACGCCTTGCACTGCTGCGTCATCGGCGCGGGCAGGCAAAGCGAGGCAGACAACCCCCAAGAGCATCCAGATGAAGCGCGGGAGCCCACACTTGAGCGAGCCCTTCAGGCTGACCGACATCATTGCTGCGCCCTCCATTGATAGGCTCCCGTCGCACCGTAGCACCGACTACTGAACGATCTACGGCGGCTCCAGGTTTACACGGAATCCCGCGACGTACATCCTACTCGCACAGGACGCGCAGCACCTCCCGGGCGATGAGCAGGTGGCCGGTGCGGTTGGGATGCACCGGCTCGGGGCAGAATATGTCGGCGGCTCGGTAGCGCAGTTGGCGCTCGAACATGGGCTGGAGGCGCACGAGCCGGGCCCCGAATCCGCTCGCCATCTCCTCCACAATTGAAATGTACTCGCGCAGCAGGTCAAGGACCACCGAGCGGAAAGACTCGCCGGAGCGGTCGCTGCTGATGTAGAATGGCGTAATCAAGACCAGGCGCGGCTTCACCGCGCTCGCGGCCCGGTTCAGGATTGTCTCGTAAGTGGCGCGGAAAATGGCCGGCGAGACACCGTTTTGTTTATCCGCCAGGTAGTTGTGCAGATCGTTGATCCCGATCTTCACGCACAGCCAGTCGGGCGCCTCGCGAATCACATCATCTTCCCAGCGCTCGCGCAAGTCCGTCACCTTGTTGCCGCCGATGCCCCTGTTGACCCAGGTGATGCTGCGCTCGGGCCAGCCGCCGACAACCAGGTCGTGCAGGAGACTGACATAGCCGTTGCCCAGAGGCGGGGCGACGTCGCGCCGCCCGCAGTCGGTGATGCTGTCGCCGACAAAGAGAACTTTCTGCCCATCCTGAAAACAAAGATCACCCATGCGCTCGATCCTCTATTCTGAAATCGGGGAGAACTCCCCACGGACTCCATATCAGGAAGAAGCCGCCGCCGTGTCCGACGGATTCAGTCTCACGGAGCCGATGAGCTCGCGCACGGAGCCAATGCCCTCGCGGTGCAGAAAAGCGCGCATATCGCCGGCAATCTCCTCGGGCTTATTCGGCGCCGCGAGAAGGCAAGTGCCGAGCCCTACCGCGCTGGCGCCCGCGACCATGAACTCCAGCGCATCGTCCGCATCCCAGACGCCGCCCATGCCAATGATCGGAACCTTTACCGCCTGCGCCACGCGATAGACCCGCAGCACCGCCGCCGGTCGTATCGCCGGACCCGACAGGCCCCCGAAGTTCGCGCCCAGCAGCGGCCGTCGCGTCCGGATGTCAATGCACATGGCGGTGAAGGTGTTCACCAGGGCGATGATGTCGGCGCCGGCTCGCTCGCAGGCGACGGCGATCCCCGCGATGTCCGTCACGTTGGGCGTCAGTTTCGCGACCAGGGGCAGCCGCCAGCGCTCGCGACACGCCGCGATCACGGCGGCTGCGGTTTCTGGGTCGGCGCCGAAAGCGATGCCGTGGCGCTCCACATTGGGACATGAGATGTTGAGTTCGAGCGCGGCCAGACCCTCGGTATCTGCCAGCCGCGCAGCGATCTGGGCGAACTCATCTACCGTCTCGCCCGCGATGCTCGCGATGAGCGGCACCCCTAGTTCCCGCGCACCAGGCAGCTTTTGAGCCACGAATGCCTCCAGCCCTGGGTTCTCCAATCCGATGGAATTGACCAGGCCGGCGGGTGTCTCGACCGTTCTGGCGCCCGGCGGATTGCCCGCGCGGGGGCGCAGGGTCGTAGTCTTCAGGACGAAAGCGCCAAGGTGACGCAGTTGTGGGGAGCGGACCTGCTCCTCGCCGTAACCCCAAATGCCAGAGGCGGCGACCAGCGGCGTCCGCAGGTGGATGCCAGCGAGGGTCACGCTGAAGCGCGGAGGTTTTGCTGTCGGTTTCGCCTGTTTCATCCTACGGTGCTGGACGGCGCGGGGAAGATGGTTCGCTGCGCGGCTAGGTCGCTCCGCGACCGCCGTGTCCCTAGGTCGCCCTTGGCGACCGGGATGGCGGTCGCAGACCTAGCCAGCGGCCGAAGGCCTAGCCACTCAGCATGACACCGGTCCCCGTTAGCCGGTGCCGTTATCCGGCCGTAGAGGCGATCTCTTCCCACGCCACCTCTTCGGCGCGAAACGCCGGCCCGTCGCGGCAAACGGTGTGATAGAACGGCTCGCGGCCCGCGGAGCGCAATCTCACCACACAGCCTCGACACACGCCCATGCCGCACGCCATTCGCTGCTCCATCAGCACCTGCACCGCTATCCCTGGCGGCACGATTCGAGCAACCTCGCGCAGCATACCACTGGGCCCGCACGCGAATATCTCGGTCACTCCGGCCGTCGTCTCCGCCAGGTGTCGCCCCACATAGTCCGTGACCAGCAGCCCATCTTCCTTCTCGGTCACCAGCGCCGCGCGAGCCCCAATCTCTTCGAAATCCTGGGGCCCCAGCGGCGCGCTCGCGCGATCCACGGCCCCCAGAATAGTTTCAACCCGTCGCCCCTGGCCCCGCAGCTCCTGCGCCAGCGCGAACAGCGGTCCCGCCCCGATGCCGCCGGCGATCAGAAGCGCGGTGTCGAGATCCGGACGAATCTCGATCGGCTTGCCCAACGGCCCGCGCGCCGACAGCCTTTCCCCGCGCCGCATTTGCGCCAGCCGCTGCGTTCCACGCCCGACCACCTTAAAGAGCACATCGAAGTTTCTCCCCCGCCCAGGCTCAATGATGCCAGCGAGCGCCGGCTCGAACGGAGGCTGCTGCCGAAGCCGCTCGGGCGCGTAGTCGGGGCCGCGGAAGCGATGAAACCCGAAGGGCCTGCGCAGGAACGGCAACTTGGGATCAACCGATAGCCCCACGCGTTCCGGCCACGGCTTGTTCTTAGCGCCCGCGAAGGCGCCCCGCTCGGCGGCCGCTGTGCATTCCACCAGCAGGAACTGTCCCGGGCGAGCAGCCTCGGCGATGAAGTCGGAGGCGAAAGTGATACGGTAGGTCTCAACTCCACGCGGTTCGACCGCCACCACCTCCACTTGCGCCTCCCGAGGCGGTCGGCCTGAAGGGGGCGCAATCGGCGAGTGACGCAAATATCGCTCCAGGTTGTGGCTGAGGACCACCGACCATCCGTCGCGGCGCAGCGCGTTCGCCTCCTCGGCGCGATAAACCACGGCCACGCAGGGCACTCGATCGGGGCCGGGGAACCTCGACCGCGGCGCGCCCGTGGAGATCGCTTCCAGGCGGCAGACGACGCGGCTGCCCTCGAGCCACAACATGCCCACATGGCCAAGCTGCCCCGGCAAGCCGGGGCAGCGGTGATGCAACTCGGTGTCCTCTATGAAGCGGGGGCAGGGCTTGGCGACGCCGCGGAGAGCGGTGCGATAAGCCGCGTCCACCCAGATGTCCAGGCCGCGCCGCCGCGCCTTAAAGGCCAGTTGACACAAAAGCCGCGCGTGAGCGCGCTCCATTACCTCACGCGAACCAGGACAGTGTAAGTTTTCTTCTCCGCGTTGGCGCCCGTCGCGTCGGCGACGGTGACCGTCGCTTCGTAATCACCGGGCCAGTTGTAGATGTTCATCACCCGGGCGCCCGTGGTCTCCTCTTGGACGCCATCTTCCTTGTTGAAATCCCACACCGCCTGCACCGGCGCCAGCCCCGCCTTCGCGTTAAGCACGAAGGTCACGGGCTGCCCCAGCTTCGCGATCGCCGGATACGCGGTCGGCTTGGCCTCCAGCGGAGTCGTGTCAAGGAGAAGCTTCATCGCGCCGATGTAAACGATGTCGGGCCGCTCATCGAAGACGACGATACGGCTGAGCTTGTCGCCGATGGGACCCTTGAACTCCCGTAGCGGAAAGCCAACTCGCACCCAGCCTGAAGAATCCCGATCACCGGGGTAGATCGGGTAAGCGCTGAGCACCGCGGTGCCCTTGTCCGTCACAAGCTGGACGCGGAAGGCATCGGTGCGGAACTGCGCCTCGCCGATCGGCGCCGGTTTGGTCTGAGCGGGGGCCTCAGGTTTTGGCGCCTTCCGGGGCTGACGCCGGTAGGCGCCTCGGCGACGAAGCCCTTGCTGTGCGTACACGCCGCGCCGGCCCACAGCCAAGCCCCGGCGGGCAGTGGGAGCTATGTAGGTCTGGCTGCGAGTCCGGCTGGAGGTGCGGGATGCGCGAGGAGCCACCGTCCCGAACAACTGACCGCTCCGGCTCACCACGCCGGAGGCCCCAGCCCGTGGCGCGCTCACGCGGCCGCTGGTCGCCGACGGATAGGGCGTTGGCATCGTCGGCGGCCGATATGCCCCGCTAGGGGTTGTCGGGGCGCCCGGCTGGCCGTACGTGCCCGTCGCCCTGCTGCCGCCGGGGCCGACCGCAAACCCGCCTGCCCGCTGGCCACTCACCCCGCCAGGCATCGGTGCCGGCCCAGGCGTTCCCGCCGCGGGCGCGGGCTTGGGACGCTCGTAATACGGACGCACCCACATTTCGATGTAGGCATTAGGCTGCCCGGCATAACCCGAGATGTCAAGCGAGGTCGTAAAGTCGAGCCGTCCTCCCTGGAAGTCTCCTTGCGAGGTCAGCTTGAGCGACTTCGGCCCCCGTGATTGGACCTCGGTCACCTCTTGTAGAGTCCCACTGCCCCACGAGCCGAGCGTGATTGGCGCCGGCGCAGCCTTCAGGTCGCCGTTGTAGATCAGCGTCTCCTGCGCTGCCATAACCTCCCCCGCGGTCGCTATGCACAGCCCCGCGACCACCACCAGGACCATCACGGCGCAGCGCGTCATCGTAATCACCTGCTTTCGGCCTGCTCAGGCCATCGTGAATCGGCACCGTCGGCGAGCGCCAGGACTTACGCCATTACCCTGATCGCCACTTCATTGGCGAGGGCCAGTCCCCGGTCGGTAAGGATGACCCGGGAGCCCTCTGCCACAGCCAGTCCCGCTGCGGCAAGCTCTCTAACCTGATTTCTGTACTCGCTCACCGCATCCCTGCCGCAGCGGAGGCCCAACTCCCTGAGGCACACGCCTTCACCGGTGCGCAGGGCGAGGATAAGCTCCTCCTCCAGGGCTCGCCTGGCACAGAGGCGTTCGGCATAGGTGACCGGAAGCGTGCCCTGCGCGAGCATCGCGATATACTCTTGCGCCTGCGCGGCATTCGCCCACCGCACCCCCGCCGCGCGGGAGTGCGCACCTGCGCCCAGGCCGAAATATTCGCCGCCGCGCCAGTATTTCTCGTTGTGGCGGCACCGTTTGCCGGGCAGCGCGAAGTTGGAAATCTCGTAATGCTCGTACCCTGCGGCGCACAGCATTAGTCGCGCCGCCACATACATTTCGAGTTCCGCGTCCTCCCCCACCCCCTCGATTTCGCCCGCCTGTTTGCGGCGCTCGAACTCGGTTTCCGGCTCAACGGTCAAGCAATAAGTGGAGATATGCTCAGGCCGCAAGCTGATCGCCCGCTTCAACGTTGCCTTCCATTGCCCCGGCGACTGTCCGGGCACGCCGAAGATGAGGTCCAGCGATATGTTGCTCCACCCGGTTGCGCGGGCGTCGCCGACCGCCTCGATCGCGCGGGTGGCGTCATGCCTGCGGCCAAGGGCGGCCAGCACATCGTCGTCGAACGACTGAGCGCCAATGCTGAGCCGGTTGAAGCCGGCCTCTCGCAGCTCCGCCAGCGCCTCTCGCGTCAGCGATTCCGGGTTGGCCTCGACCGTGACCTCGGCCCCAACCACCGCGCGGAAGCGCGTCAGTACCCCCCGCAAGATGTCGGCGAGCCGCGATGCTGGAAGAATCGTGGGCGTGCCGCCCCCGAAGTACACCGTGTCCGCAGCGACATCAGCTTGCGAACGCAGGACTATTTCTTCGTGCAGCGCTGCAAGATAGCACTCGATGACACTCGCGTCCGCCGGCCGCGAATTAAAGCCGCAATAGGGGCACTTCCCCGCGCAGAACGGGATATGGATGTAAATGCCGAGCATCGCGCTGCTCGCCTTCATCACTCCCTCTCGTCCCCCAGCCGCAGCACGCTGAGGAAGGCTTCCTGCGGGATTTCCACGCTGCCCACCTGCTTCATGCGCTTCTTGCCCGCCTTTTGCTTTTCCAGCAGCTTGCGCTTGCGGGTGACATCGCCGCCGTAGCACTTGGCGAGCACGTTCTTACGCAGCGCGCGCACCGTCTCCGAGGCCACCACGCGCGAGTTGATCGCCGCCTGCAAGCGCACCTCGAATAGCTGCCGCGGCACCACCTGTTTCAGCTTCTCCACCACGCGGCGCCCGCGGCTTTGGGCGCGATCGCGGTGGGTCACGAATGATAGCGCGTCAACCGGATCCCCGTTGACCAGCACCTGCACCTTCACCAACTCACCCGGCCGGTAACCCGCGAACTCGTAGTCCAGTGACGCGTAACCGCGGGTGCGCGATTTGAGCTGATCGAAGAAATCGAGCAGTATCTCCGCCAGCGGCAGATCATAGGTGATGATGACCCGGTTGGTGCTCGAGTATTCGATGTTGCGGAACTCGCCGCGCCGCTCCTGGGCGAGCTCCAGGCACGGCCCGACGTATTCCGCGGGCGCCATGATCATCGCCTTCACCCACGGCTCCTCGATATGATCCACATGCTGCGGCTCGGGCATTCTGGCGGGGTTATCTATCTCGACGACTTCGCCGTCGGTGCGGTGCACGCGATAGACGACACTGGGCGAGGTAGCCACCAGAGTCAGACCGTACTCGCGCTCCAGCCGCTCCTGCACGATCTCCATGTGCAGCAGCCCCAGGAAGCCGCAGCGGAACCCGAATCCGAGCGCCGCCGAGCTCTCCGGCTCGAAGCTGAGCGCGGCGTCGTTTAGTTGCAGCCGCTCCAGCGCCTCGCGCAGCGCCGGATAGTCATCGCCCTCGGTCGAGTAGAGGCCGCAGAAGACCATCGGTTTTAGCATCCGGTAGCCCGGCAGGGGCGCCGACGCCGCCCGCTCGGCGGAGGTGATGGTATCGCCGACGGGCGCATCCCCGATGACCTTGATGCCGGCCGCCACATAGCCGACTTCGCCCGCAATCAGCGATTCCACCGGCTTCATGGTCAGCCCGAAGACACCCACGTCATCTACCTCAAACTCCTTGCCGGTGGCCATCATGCGGATACGCATGCCCTGGGTCAATCGCCCCTGCCGCAGGCGGACGTAGGCGATGATGCCGCGGTAGGGATCGAAGTGGGAGTCGAAAATGAGAGCTTGCAGCGGGGCCTCGGGGTCACCCGTGGGCGGGGGTATGCGTTCGACCACCGCCTCCAGCACCTCCTGGATGCCGATGCCCTCCTTGGCGCTGGTGAGCAGCGCCGATGCGCTGCTGAGGCCCACCACATCCTCGATCTCCTGGCGGACGCGCTCTACGCTGGCGTTGGGCAGGTCTATCTTGTTAATGACGGGAACGATCTCGAGGCCATGCTCCACCGCGAGCTCTGCGTTGGCCACTGTCTGCGCCTCCACTCCCTGCGCCGCGTCAACCACCAGCAGCACGCCCTCACACGCTGCGAGGCTGCGCGAGACCTCGTAAGCGAAGTCCACGTGGCCCGGGGTATCTATCAGGTTGAGGACGTAGGCATGCCCGTCGCGCGCCGCGTAGGTCATGCGGATGGCGCTCGCCTTGATGGTGATGCCCCGCTCTCGCTCCAGCTCCATCTGATCGAGCACCTGGTCGCGCCGCTCCCGTTCGCTCAGCGTGCCGGTGAACTCGAGCAGCCGGTCGGCAAGGGTGGACTTGCCGTGATCTATATGGGCGACGATGCCGAAGTTTCGCATCCGCGACTGTTCCACTTTGGTTGCTCACTCAGTTGGTGCGGCCTCAGCAGCGCTGCGCGCTCCCAACATCATCTGGGATTTGCACCCGGGGGTCGAGTGCGAAAACCTTCGCCAACCCGTTGTGACCACTCCCGCCATTCAGCCGGCCCTAGCCCACCGGCGCCGCCGGCGTGGACTCGGATTTGCGGCTGCTCATCGCCTGCCGGAAGCTCGCGAGCTCCGGCGCGCCCATCAGCCGCAGCATCGCCAGATAAGCCAGCGCGCCGGCAGCGATGCTGATGACCACCTGCGCCGCCACCCGCAAGATCGGCGCTGCCGCCGCCGTGCCCGCGGCTTCGGAGGGGGCCGTTGCGGCGAAGTGGGTAGCAGGCACTCCCAGGAACTGCCCGCTCCACCGCGATGCGTAGAAGGTGACCGCCGCCAGCGCTAACGAAGCCACCACCACCCGCGCGAATGAGATTGCGATGGCGCGTCCATCTATTCCCCCCAACCTCCTGCGCAGCGCCTCGAACGCCGCCGCCAGTCCCACGGTCACCCCGACCGACGTCGCCGCCGCCACCGCCGCGTATTGCAGGCGGCCGTGCATCAGCCCCAGCGACACTGCCACGATAATGACCGTATATCCGACGCCCACCAGCGGCGGCGTGCGGATGTCCTTGAGGGAGTAAAACGCCCGATTCACTACCTGCAACCCGGCGAGGCCGATCAATGAAGCCGCGTAGTAAATGAGGCAAAACTGGGCGGCGTCAATCGCCCCTTCTCCGAACTTGCCGCTCCGCCACAACAGCCGCAGAATCGGCCCCGCCAGCACGATCAGCCCGGCCGCGGACGGCACCGACAGGAAGAATACCGCCCGGATCGCGCCCGAGAACAGCCGTCGGAACGCGCCCACCTCACCCGCATCAATCCGTTCCGCCATCGCCGGAAACGCTGCCGTGGATATCGCGATCCCGAACAGGCCCAGCGGCAGCACCACCAGCCTGTTCGCGTATCTCAGGCTCGTCACTCCCAGCGGGAAGTAGGACCCGAAGAAGCTCGGCAACCACAGCAGGCAGATCTGTGTGAACGCTAGCCCCGCCATGTAGGGCACGAACAGCCGCAGCGCTTCGCGCACTCCGGGGTGCCCAAGGTCGAGCGCCGGCCGGTAGCGAAAGCCGCGCGCCACCAGTGACGGGATTTGCACCACCACCAGCAGGACGGCCCCCACCGTCACGCCGGCCGCCAACACCTTCAGGCCCGCAGATGGTCCCGCTCGCTGGACGATGATCATGCCGCCGACGAATGCGCCACCGATGATCCCGACGTTGTACACGAGCCACGCGAGCGCCGGCGCGGTGAAGTGGCGATGTGATTGAAGAATGCCGGTGAAAAGCGCGCTCAGCACCGTGAAGAATACCATCGGGGCCAGGATGCGCACATACACCGCGCACTCCGCCGCCTTCGCCGGGTGACTCCGGAAGCCGGCCGCCGCCAGCGTCACCAGTCCCGGCGCAAGAAGCATGATGATCGTGACTCCGATGATTGCGGACAGGCCGAACAGCGTGACCAGCGTGTTAGTGATCTTCCAGCTTTCGGCATCCTCGTTGCGCCGCAGATAGCTGGTGAGCACGGGTATCACGGCCGCCCCGAGCGCGCCCCCGGCGAGCAGATAGTACAGCAGGTCGGGGACCATGAAGGCGGCCCAGTAGGCCTCGGTATGCTGTGTTCTCCCCCAGAAATGGCCGATCGCTCGGTCGCGCACCCAGCCCAGAACGCGACTCAGGAGGGCGGCGAGCGCCATGATGGACGCTCCCGCAAGGATCGTCTGCCGCTTCACGGCCGTATTATACCGGCAGCGCCTGCGAACAGGCAAGGATAAAGCGCACGCGCGCATCGCGCGGCCGGGCGCCTGTGCTGGCGCGGTGCACACGTTGGCGCTCGAAATCTCAAATCTCGAAGCGCGATGTGGAATAACAATTCGAGTCAAAGAGAAAGAGATCGGTCGGGCCAGCTACTGCGCCGGTGAGGCCCGCGCCGCACCTTTTGTCACGACTCCGGCGCGGAGGCGCGAGATGAAACGAGAGATGCTACTCTGCGAAGTAGCGAGACAACTTCGCTACGAAGCACGAGTCAGCGGCACCAGCGTCGCTACTGCAATCCTGCTGGTTGTGGCCGCGATCCTGCTCTGCACCAGGCTGCAAGGACTTGATGCTAACAATATCGCGCTGCCGCTAGCTGCCGCACTGCTCATCGAGGGCGCGTTCTATGCCGGCATCATCTATCTGTGGCGCGGGCGCTTTCGTCTGGGGGCGGAAGCGCTGGGCGTCGCAGCGCTATTCGCGATTCGAATTGTTGTCTCCGCGGCGGCGATGACGGGAGCGCAACTCGCCACCGGGCATCGCCCGCACCTGATGTGGGAGAACCTCCTGGCGCCGGCGTGGCAGTCATGGATGACCGCCGCAGGGTTCGCGGTCATCGCGTTGGCGTTGGTGCGTGACGCGGTGCTACCGCAGAAGGAAGCAGAAGCGCCGCGCGCAGTGAAAGACAGCGCGCTCTCCCAACCGACAGCCGCGAAAGTGATGTTCGATTCCGCGGCGGCTCGGTCCGCTCGCCGCGCCGAGACGACGGACGAGGATGACGCCCAGGCATTGGCAGTGGACTCCAGTTTGTTCCAGGTGCTCGAGCCTCGCCGCGCCACCGCCGAGGCGCCGCAGTCTGGCCCGATGCCGCAGGTGGAGGGCTGGGCGGCCGTGCCCGCCTCGGTGGTAGCGGAGCAACTGCCAGCGGGCGCGCACGTCACCGGCGATGAACTGCTGATCCCACTTGCTCTCATTGTCCGCCAACTGAGGACCGGCGAGGTGCGCATACCGCTGAGCGAACTCGACGACGTTTCGGTGCCGCCGGGTGTGGGCGACGCGGAGGCGAGCATCGAGCTCCCGCTGCGCCTGATCGCCCCGCAACTGCCGGACGAGGTTCTGGAGCTGGGCGAGGTGCAGAGGCCGTCGTGGCTAGCGGTGGGCGAGGCGCTGGAGGACATCTTCTTCGCCAAGGTCTAGCAATGTCTGCGCCCGCGGTGCGCTGATAGTGAACCACAGAGAACACAGAGAACACGGAGAAAGACAAGGAGAGAGATGGGAGATTGGTGTTTGAGTTTTCTTCTCTGTGCCCTCAGTGCGCTCTGTGGTTAGTTAAGAAAATGGCCTCCGTCAACTATGCGCTGAAAGAGATTTGCTGCAAGATCGTGTACTACGGTCCGGGCATGGGCGGCAAGACCACCAATCTTCAGTACATTCA
>Ga0315289_10000441_pt1 | contig 64476 bp, 73 predicted proteins | sample YL17G11_40_MG_FD_203452 | JGI IMG/M metagenome (GOLD analysis project Ga0315289, IMG submission 203452) | Sediment microbial communities from Yellowstone Lake, YNP, Wyoming, USA - YL17G11_40 | ecosystem: Environmental > Aquatic > Freshwater > Lake > Sediment | place: USA: Wyoming | collected... | reverse complement strand
TTAGCATAATATTAAATCTTTGTCAAGTATTGCCGTATTTATGTCACTTATGAAATTCAAAATCCAAAACAAATTATTGAGCCTTGCTGGCTGATAACCTCGGCCGCACTATCAGTAGCATAATAAATAGCACCACAGCCGGCACAAGATAGGCTAAATCAAACCAGCCGACCTGGTCAGTGATGGTTAAAATTATACCGAGGCCGGCAAAAATAACCGCGCCCCACCAAGCCCAGCGCTGTTTTTTATTGAGGTAGTAGGCGAGGATGGCCAGTACCACGGCATAGCCAAAACCAATTACTGTATAGAAATATCGGTAATCAGAATCGCGGAACAACCAGGCCATGGCAAATATCACCCAGAAAAGGGCGATTAAGTACATTAAAATGATTAGAAAGCGAGGCTTCATAATGGTTTTTGGGTGTTAGTATTTGGCGGGATAGCGGCTTTTGGTTTCATTAACACTGGCCCGACAGCTACGCCGATGAAGACCAGGTACGTGCTCCACTGGCCAAAGACGATACTCGTTGTTTTGTTGGGGATAGCGATAATTAACAGTATGGCGGCTAGCATCAATGCCCAGATGACCCCGAGGATTAGCGCTTGTTTGGTGGTGGCCGCGCGCATTAGTCGGGAGAACCACAGCGAGATGAAGGTCATAATAACTGCCACGACTACACCTACCCACCAGTGATCAATTGGCTGATCTGAACCGGTGACAACTGACATCAGAAAGAGCAGAATCATAGTGATAATAAATAACAGAAGGCCATAGCCAAAGATTTTAAGATCAGTTTTCAATGTCATAGTTTTTTATAGTTAAGATTTAAATATTAATTTAGGTTTACCAAGTTCTTTTTACAAATTGTTTTTTTACGGTTTATAACACTGGACATAATATCAAATATCTGATATATTGAATTATTCAATAAAGAAAAGACGTTTTTTCACTGTTAGCGAAAACTGCTCTTTTATAAATAATCGGAGGTATTAAATGAAACAATTTGTATTTTTGTATCCAATACCAGAAATAATCGATTTTGAAATTAAAAATCACGGTTGGTCTGAAAAAGGCGGGCTAGAAGCGTTTAGACAAAGATACAGCTTAATGCTGAATAGATGTATTGATCTTAGATATCGCCAAAATGGTTTTGGGATAAATTATACAGTTTTTAATGGAAGCCCTGTTTCTGATGTAATAGCACTCCGGCAATCAGACAGAATTATCAAAGTTGGGTTAGATTTCAAAACCCACACCACAGAACAATCAAACGGAGAATATCCGTACCCAGACCAAGACTATATTCTGAATCAGTTGAATGGAGTTGGAATAATTAGAATAGCCGGTTTTCATATGTGGGGTTGCGTAGAAAAGTTGGCAAGAAAAGCGTACGAAAGAGGAATTGATACCCTGGTTGACGAGGATTTAACTGAATTTTTTTCTTATAGACTGAAAGACGCAAATTTCAAGGTTGATAAGTATCCAACTTATAATCCAAAAAAAGATGGGGTTTCTACTTTCGAGACGTTTATGGAGGTAAGAAAAGAAAGACCTTGGTTGTGGCGGGATTATTAATCAGACATCTGACGCCAGTAAACTAGCGGGCTATCGATAAAACATCGGTAGCTTTTTTTATTCAAGTGTAAAGGCAATTTTTTAAAAGTGCAATTCCGTATAAATCGTTATGCTTTCATTATACCAAAAAACAGCCAAAAAGGCTTGCTGGGTCATCAAAAAAGACCCTGAAACACCGTGATTGTTGAGACTCTGAATCAAGTTCAGAGTGACTACTGTGGGAAGTCTATCCTGAACTTGTTTCAGGATCTCGTTTTATAGTACAACATTTCAGGGTCTTTTTTTCTTTTATACCAATCTTCTGACAAATCCTTAAATTTTGAATTGTGTTTTTTGATTAAGTCTAGTTTCCATTGGCGGCGCCAATTCTTAAGTTGCTTTTCGCGCAGAATAGCATCATAGGCATTATCAAATTCTTCATAGTAAACAAGCTTGTTGATATTATATTTACTGGTAAAACCTTCAATTTCTTTGTTTTTATGCTGAAGAATTCTGGACTCTAAATCACCGGTTACACCAGTATATATCACATCATTTCTTTTATTGGTCATGATATAGGTGTAATAATACCTTTCATTTTTCATAAAAAAATCCCCGAGAATTAGATGGGGAAGGTTATGGCTTTAATATACTACCAAAAATTGAATTTGGCAAGCTTAAATCTAGCCACCTCTCTAGTAAATTTTTTACGCCAAATTTATGGGAAAGCTGCCAACCTTTTGGAATCTAAAAATATTTCAATTTTATAATCCCTGCTACACAAAATAAAGATTCGGCTGGGGGTTTACTTTAAAGCCATCAAAACAGCACCAATGGCCACTAAGCTGACACCAAGACCTGATTTCCAGGTCAGCCGCTCACCAAGAAAGAGCAAGGCTAGCAGGAATACAAAAACCACACTAGTGCGATCTAACGCGGCTACCCCGGAAGCTGGACCATTTCTCAGAGCGACAAAATAAAAAAGCCAAGACAGTGCGCCGGCAATACCGGAAAATATAATGTAAGTCAGCGCTTTGCTGTTTATTGAAGAAAGCAGAGGAGCCTTGCCTAAAATAAGAGAGGTAGCTACCAAAAAGATAGCCATGATGATGGCCCTGACCGTGGTGGCCAAGGTAGTGTCTACGCCTTTAACTCCTATTTTTCCAAAGATAGCGATGAGAGCGGCAAAAATTGCTGACATGACTGCATAAAATACCCAAGACATAGTGATTTGTTAAATTAATTAATAAATTTTTTAACCAAATTTATGGGAAAGCTGTCTATTTTTAATGATTTATTTTTCGTCTACTGATCTCCAGCTTTTTTGTGCAGAGAGTAAGACTGCTTTATCCAGCCAAGCAATTCTCTGTCAATCTCCTTTTTGTCTTTGATATCAAAGTAGTATAAATACCGGTTGGCTGACATCCTGATCATCTTGTAAGATTTTCTTGTTTTAATTTTAAAATCAGTGCGGAAATCAATTCTAATCCTGTCTTTAAGTGGCCAAGTGGCGCCAAAAGTATAATTACTAACTAAATGGATGCAGCAAGGCAAGGATTCTATTTTCAGGGGGCCGACATTTTTGAAAATTTCTTTTTTCAGGTGTTCAAACAGTAATTTGGCATAATCTTTATTTTTAAAATGATTAGCCAGTGGAAATCTGATACAGGAGTGAGCTTGATTTTTCTTTTCAAATTGTCTTTTGCATTTTGGGCAGGTCCAAAGTTTGGTCATATTATGATAGTAAGTGAATGAACTTAGTAAATTTTCATGCCAAATTTATGGGAAAGATGTCTATTTTTAGGAATTTTGAAATGGGTTTGGCGTTTTTTCAGTTTCTCTAATAATTTCTTAGGTAGCGTTTCCCTGCCCGGCTGTCTCATCTTTTTCTGCTTGATCATTTTTATCACCCGATTGATATTATGTTTTGACCAGAAGCTGTTTGGCCGGCGGGGAGAGAAGCGAATAACATGTTTTTCATTATCTATACTTTTAAGAATTCCGTCAATCCAGCCGTAGCACAGCGCTTCTTCCACTGCTTCATCAAGGGTTAGACTTAGTTTCTTAGTATGTTTTTTATAAAAAAGAAGCCAGAGATAATCTTTTTTAGCATAGTTTTGCTTAAGCCATTTTCTAAATTGACTCCTGTTTTTAAAATAGGTTATTTTACCGATTTTCATAGATATGATTTAGGAGATAGTTTCACTGGTAGCCAATTTTTTCTTTTTTAAAACATAAATTACCCACAAAGGAAGTTTTGTTTCCGAATGCCACTGATAAGGTTCGTCACCCTTTGCTAGCGGTCTTCGAGTCGCTGCTAACTCGAAACCTGCTTTTTCAAATGATTCTTTATAATCTTCGTCGAGCCAAACATAGTCGTAAAAAACAATATCTGTTCCGCGAAATACACATTTTGCTTTATCACCGCTTTTCAAGTTTTGATTTTCTGGGAAATCAAAACAAAAAGAGGCCCAATCACCTGTGTATGCTTCGGGAGTATCTGTAATAATAATAACCGTACCATCATCTTTTAATACACGCTGCATTTCATGTAATGTTTCGACGATTCTTTCTTTAGACGAATATTCCATAAAAACAATACATGAAAAAACTAAATCCACGCTTTTATCTTTAACTGGAAATTTGTTGTCCTTAATCATTTCGTAATTACCATGTGGGTCCCTTTGACGAGCTTCCGCAATCATATTTTGGTTACTATCAATACCGATGGTTTCAAAACCAAGCTGTTTAAGAAATCGTGACGAGCGGCCGCTGCCACACCCATGATCTAGTGCTTTTGTCCCATGCACATATTTTTGAATAATCTCTGGTATATCCCGATAGGCAAGATAAAACGAGTCGGTAATACCAATATCAGCATATTTCTTAGCAAATTTTTTGTAATCATGAGTTTTAATGTTGTTCATATTTTTCAACTATTTTTGCAAATTGATGCCTGTTTTTAAAATAAGTTATTTTGCCGATTTTCATTTTGATTAATGAATTGTTATCCCGGTATTTCTATATTATTTTCTTGAGCTATTTCTTCCAATGTAGTTCCTGCTTTTTCTGCCCATTTTCTCGCTTCTTGAATTCTTTCTTCTTTGGTAGCAGTACCATATTTCATTTCTTCAGGTAAAGCTGCTTTAAGCCAGTAAAGCGCATGAGATTTATACCCTCTTTTTATAGTAGGTTCAATTGATCTATCAAATTCATATGAAGATTCACGAAACCACCGACTCAAGTCTCCAGTAATATTTCTTTCATGTGAATCTCTAATAATATCTCTAAGTCTCCAGTATTTTTTATCCTTTTCTGTAAGATTTAACCGTTTTGAGAGCGTGAAAAATAATTCTTTATCCTCTGCAGATAAACCAAGAGGATCTTCCTCATTTGATTCTGGATTATTATTAAAATTTTTTTCTGTTTCCATAAATTTATATAAATTAATTTTATTATTTCTCAAAACTCATTATTTATTACTCAGAACTTTTTTAATGGCGTCATATTTATCTTCAATCATCTCTTTTGCTTCGGGTGTCAATTTTTTCCAGCTTCTGGCTAATTTATCTAAGACCCATTTTTTACCATTATCTGTATCCATTTTATATCTAGCATAAGCTAAATATAGTAAACCCGTAACATTGTCAAAATGCGCCATACCATCAGCATTAGCGACTATCTCAGCTTCTTTGGTTTCCCTGGGGATTTTTTGGCTGGCGCGGTGGGCATAAATGCAATGCTTAATCATTTCTATTTTTTCTTTGGGATAATGATATTTTTCTAAAATCTCTCCAGCTAGTCTGGCGCCATGAGTGTGGTGTTCGGGATACATATCTTTACTGACAATGCCGGCGTAATCATGTAATAATGAAGCAATTTCCACTACTTCCTCATCAGCGCCTATTTTTTTAGCGAGTAGCTTGGCATACTTGGCTGTCGGCAAAACATGGTCAAACCAGGCGCGATAACCAGAAATATTAGTTTCCTTTTTGCAGGCTTGCTCCACAATTTTTTTGATTTTTTCAACAATATTCATATTTCAAATTTATTTTCCAACATTTAAATTATAGGATAAATTTTTGTTTTTAGTAAACTGATAAACAAAAGAGTAACCGTCAATGAGGCAGCGCCGGCGTAAATAAACGGCGTGCTGATACTACTAATTGTATAGGCAAAACATTTTTTGAGACTTTTACTTATTAACATCCAAAAGTGAATAACTATTGTATTTTACAGTCCAGACTGTCGGCAGAATTTTCGCCAGCGTCTCGACACTTTGATTCCAGTCAACTGAATAAATTTGAGCCTTTTCTATTTCAATGCCGTAGGCTGGATTGCCAGTGCTGTTATACCCTTCGAATTGGATAATGCCCATTGGATAACCTAAGGCCATGATTTTTTTAAGGACAGCGGCGGCTTTTTGGATAATTTCATTTTTTTCCTGCTGCATCTTAGATTGATAATCGCCAGCCACGCCGTAGTAGTCGGCATTATAACGGATGACAGCCAAATATTCTTCGTCAGCCGTCATCCTTTGATCAACCAAAATCCATTGGAAATATGGACTGCCTTGGTTGTTGTTGCCAGCCAGTTCTGTTTTGATCACTGATTCTATATTGGCAATGATAGTTTTACTATCTTCCTGAGTAGAGGCTTGATTGGTGTTGGTGTTTGTATTGGTTTTAGCATTAACATTGCTATTTATATTAACATTATTATTCGTATTATTATTGTTTGTGTTTTGATTTGTGACTGTTGGTTGATTAGTATTTTCATTTTTTGATTTACCGACAGTCAGAAAAATAACAAGAATTATGGCGGAAATGACTACTATAACTAAAACCACAGCCATGATTAATTTTTTGTTTGGTTGAGTGTTCATAGCTTTTTATGTATATAATAACACTATTTTGTATTCGCCAGTCACATATGTCGTTGTTTCTGTCGTGCCATCGCAGACTTCGTCAACCTCTTTGAATAGGATGTAGAGATTGCCCTGATCATAGGCTGTCAGTGAGTAGGCGCCGATTTCAATCCAAATATTGCCTGATTGAGGGAAGACGTCAAAATCCTGATACAATTTGTTATACACCTTAATGGAAGGCATGTTATTAAGATCAATTTCTGGAATGGCGATTTTTTTCCAGTGGTAACGATAATACTTGGTATAAGTCGGTTGTGAACAGCTTAGGCTTCCATCCTCGGTGGTAATTTCATCGCCCGCATCATTAACATTGAAAGTGCCAGTGTATGTTTTGGATCGCACATTAGCCAGACCCTTGACTTCATCAATGGCGGCTTGGACAGTGGTGGCGCTTAAGCCGCTTGTCGAGTTCGAGTAGCTGACCGAACTGGCTGGCAGCGTGCCGCCCAAAGTTAAACTGCCTAAAATTTGTACATTGTCATTAATTTTAAAGGGAAGGGAATCGCTGGTTCCGGCTGTTGATCCCCGATAAACATCTCCATCAATTCTGACATTATCACCAAAGGTGACTGGATTATTTACCCCACCTGCACCAGTGGTTTTATTGATAATTGTTCCATTAAAATAAGTGACACCGCCCACCCCTTGCTTACCGACAGTGAGAGAATCGACGGTCAGACCAGCGGCTTTAACAATACCGGCTGTCAAAGCTATTGAAGCAATGGCAATACAAATAATGATTGCTTTATTTTTCACATTAATCACCCCCTTTCTTTTATTAAAATTATTTCTCTAACTAATGCGGTGAAACAATTTCTCCGATAGCAAACATCAGCCAAAAGCCGCCAATGACGCAAAAGATGACAAATATCAAGATAGACAAAATCGCTCTTTCTTTAACTTTAAAGATGGCTTTAATACTGAAAATTAAACCAAGGATGACGAGGATGACTTCGATTGACATTGTAATCAGCCCGCTGCCGGCTGCCCTGATAATCCCCCGGCTAATTTTGGGTATAAAGGGCAGAAGCAAACCCCAAATAATGGCGGCGAGACATAAAGCCACAGCTGTTTTACCATCTTTGGTAGTTGGCAGCCAATTTCTTTTTGGCTTAGGCGCTGGAGTTGGAGTTGTTTCCATAGTTATTTATTAATGATAAATTTATTTTGGCGGAGACGAGTATTCCATTTAAGTCCTTCTTTTGTAGTAAGATGGGAGATTTTTGGTAATTTCTGTTTAATTTTACTGAATATCCTTTTGCGAGATTTTTTTAATTCCTTTTGAATTTTTTTATTAATATCTTTGGTGGTTAAGATCAGAAAATTATAATCAGAAGGATAGCCGACCAGTTCGATAAACCCAATGCCTTTTACTTTTTTACCGCTCATAGTGCCCCTCACTGTCAGCGGTGCCTCCCAGTAGTTGATGGTGTTGAAAATCATTTCCTGATCCAGCCTTAGTGAATTGACCTCAAGCTTTATGTCTTTATCGGGAATATTTATAGTCCAGGACAGCGGGTATTTGGCTTTTGTTTTTTTACTATGCCAGATATCTTTGCCTGGCGTTAATAAAGCTTTTTTAAAATGTTCCTGCCTTCCTCCAGCATTAATCATGTCAGCCTGATATTCTTTGTGCAGGCAATCATCATATTCAAAAAGCATGATGTCCAAACCATTCTCTAATTTTAGTGAAAACCAACTCCACTTATCCATATGGGAGTAATTGTAAGCTATATTTGCCCATTGATGGTCCATCCATCCTCGACCCTCAACCTCTATTATTTTTTTGTTGACAGCGATGGTTCCTTTAGCGTATAAGTCAGTTAATGAATAATAGTAATATCGCCTGTTGCACGGTTTTATATAGCCATGTCCGCCTTCCAACAATGGTTTCTTATTTGATTTTAGTTGCAGGTCAAGATTTTCAGACTTGAGATGAAAATTGAACTGATTTGCCTGCCCCGCTTCGCGGAGCGAGGTCGGGGTTTCCACAATCTCACAATTAGTGTAGCCGCTGATGGCTGTTGGGTCAGCATAATTAATAAAAAGCAGCGGCCGTTTAAAGCTGTCGCGTGAAACAAGCGAAACATACTGTATTTTTTTGTAATTTTTTTGCTTAGTGATATCTGTAATAACAGAGTGCGCGAAATAAATGTATGGTATGGTAATCAGGCGTTCTTTCAATAGAATTTTACTGACAAAAGGAATTTTTGCCTTTTTAGGGTTAATCTTAAACAGGCAATCCATAAAGCTATAATGCTTGCCTGTTTTGTCCCAGAGATGGCCATTGAAATACCACCACTCAATGATAGAGCGGTGTGCCTGGTTGTCGCGGGGAAAAGAAATTTTTTTGAATTTTGAACTCATATATTTTATACGTTGACGATATTTATCTTGCAAAACGGAGGAGGCAAAATTCAAACTAGTAACCTGAAATTTGAATTATTTTTCTCTTTCGCTTAATTTCAGAGTGGTCATACTGATGCGATTTCTTGAACTGAGAAAATGAATATATTTTGTCAGCGCGCAAGTGGACAACTCCATCGTCAGGCAATTTGTTTAGGTGGGTAATGACATTGACAATTTTACTCTTTCGTATAATCAAGTGTGCGCATCCTTTTATTTTTTTACTCATATTGTAACACTTTAATTAAAATACTAAGTAAACTGGCGAGCCACTCGGGTTAAGTGCCCTAGTTACACAAGTATTATAAGGGTTTTTCGAGCTTTTTCGGATGGGCATTTTGGGGCACGTGGGTTGGGGGTAAAAATATTGTTAAATACCCAATCTATCTAGAGACTGTTTCAATTGAGTATAATTTTCAAAAACCAACCCTTCTAAACCCTGTGCTCTTGCCATACTAACCTTTTGTTGATCATCGTCGATAAAAAGAACTTTGGCTGGATCAACATTGAGAGATTTAAGAATGTCATTAAAAAATCCATCGTCTACTTTTAACTTATGCAATTCATGAGATCTAAATATTTTTTTACTATATAAGTGTAAATCTATAAACTCTTTTTCTCTAGCCGTTTGCCATTCATTGGTATCTGTCGCAAATGAAATTGCATATTTTGATAGGCCTTGAATGATTTGAATAACACCTTCATTAACTCCGTAGATATGTTGGTTATGAGCTTTGACTACTTGTTCGTAAGCGAGCGGGTTTTTTAAGTAGTTATTTATTAAAGCTTTATAAAAATCCTGTCCGCTAATGTTACCGCGACTAAATTCAAGGTATGCATTATTTGTATAAAATAATTCGGACTGTTCTTTTGGAATACCTAAACCTTGTAGAAGTTTGTAGGTAATTGTCTGATCGGCATCGATGACCACATTGCCGACATCAAACACTATGGCCTTGGGTAGCATAGACATTTAATTATTCCCGATGAGAAAGCTGCAAGGCACTCGGGTCGCTTGATAAAAGATTGTTTTGGCGGTGGGAGGAGGATTCGAACCTCCGAAGCCCGTGAAGGCTTATCGCTTTTCGAGAGCGACCCGATCAACCACTCCGGCATCCCACCCTTTTTAAAAATCGACTTTTGGCGCCTTAAGCCACTTCCGCCCAAGGCGGACCAGCCTTGGGCTGGCGGCCACTCCTCCCTATCGCTGATAAAAATAAATCTTGCTAGCTTTTTTATTCCCTGGATCAGTTTCGATTACCTTTGTTGGTTGCCACTCTTTAATGGGAAAAGCAAAAGAAATGACTCGTGCGCCTTTTTTTAATTGTTTTTCCAGTAATTTTTGCACCTTAGGCATGACGCTGTCAATGAGGAAGCAAAAAATTACGTCAGCGTCAGCCAGATTTTCTTTATAGAAATTTTTGTAAAAAACATTTGTTTTGACTTTATTAACTTTAATATTTATTTTAGCTAGAAAGTAGGCGATAGGCGACAGCTCGTAGCCAATTGTTTTGCATCCAAATCTTTTTTCGACAGCAAGCAGAAACTGAGCATCACCACACCCTAGGTCGTAGACCACATCAGTTGGCTTAATCTTTACTTCTTCAAGTATCTTTTCCATCACTTTTTTGGGAGTTTTGACAAATGGGACGCCCGTTAGTAGCAAGATAAAGAAGACTATTACCGTAAAAATACTGATTATTACGGCAAGCATTAATAATATAATCAGTATAATAAATATTAAATAATTACTCATAATTTAGAAAAGACTTTTTTGCCCATTCCCCCCCTTTTTTCTCTCATCAAAAACCTTGACTGTGCCATACACGCCATCATAGCCAGCCAAGGCGGTAATTTTACCTTCCCGGACTCTTTTGATACCTTCAGCAATAGTTGGTTCAGTAATTTTTGCCAACTCGTCAATGGGCATTTTCACTAAAATATTGAATTCGCTTTGGCCAGATTTGACCAGTCTTTCATATTCAGCCTGGACGCCCTTAGTATTTTTTCCTTTGCCAAATGCCTCGCCGATTATTTCTTGCAAAGGCACTAGACTTTTGTAAGGTGGTCGGTTAGTTGGTTTATAACCTTCTGGCCGGTCAGCCAGCTTGTCCGCGCGATTAAGCACGCCAATGGTTAAAGGTTTTTTGCAAACAGGGCAGATGCCTTTGTGTTTTTTTGTTTCGACGGGGGAGTAGCGGATGTTACAGACGCGATGGCCATCCCAGTGATATCTACCTTCCTCGGGAAAAAATTCAATGGTATAAGCAATCTTGTTTTTATTGCCGCCTTGTTGCTTGAGGGCTTTAATAATATTTTGATAATTTAACCTTTCCAATTCAAAAACAGTGGCTTCGCGGCCTAAGTTAGCAGGGGAGTGAGCATCGGAAGATGAAGTAATTGCCATCCTGTCAAGTTGGGAAAGCCGCCAATTCATTGGTGGGTCTGATGATAATCCTGTTTCGATGGCATAAATATGAGACGTCATTTCTTCAAAACATTCTTCCAGAGAATCAAAGCCTGATTCAGAGCCAAACAAAGAAAACCATGGCGTCCAAATATGGGCTGGGATGACCATAGCTTCCGGTGAGGCTTCTAAAACTATTTTGATTAATTTTTTGGCGTCCAAGCCTAAAATTGGCCGTCCGTCAGATTTGAGATTGCCAATTAGATTAAGCTGGGCGTTAATTTTGTCTACAGCTGGCAAGTCGGGTGCGACAGTGACGAGGTGAATTCTTCTAGTTTTGCCGCCCTTAGAATAGATACAGCTTATCTCAGTGGTTAGCGCAAAAAATATATCTGACTTTTGGTTTTTAAGCTGGTAAAGTCCGTTATCTTTCAGTATTAGTTTTTCTTTTAATTCCCTGAACCAGGCTGGGTGAGTGAAGTCAGCTGTTGTGACCACATTTAAGCCCTTGATTTTTGCCCATTTGGCTATATGTTCCAAATCCATATCCCTTGATACGGCGCGGGAATATTTAGAATGAAAATGTAAATCTGTGATATATTCCATATGATATTATTAATGAGTCAATAATGTCATTTTATCATCAGGGTCATAATAAAACAAATTAGTTAGTTAGTCATTTTTTTGTTATAATGAAAGTAGATATGCCTCGTTATAAAAAAATTAATTTATTTTTAATTGCCTTTGATGTTTTAACTTTGTTGATTTGGGGCTGGTTGGTAGCAGAGTTTATTACTAAAGGACAGGTCAATCTCCCTGCCTGGACTTCCAGCACTTATTTGCTTATATTGGCCTTTTATGTGACTGATAAGGAAATTCATCGCTGGCGCAAAAAATACTCGTCTAAATACAGAAGGGGAGAATATTTTGTTTATCTCTGGGCCATGACCTTAGTAGTTATTGTCGGTTTTTGCGTGTGGGGCGGTAATCAGCAGGGATATCATATACCACGCGAATTGCCGACAGTGGCTGGCGCAGTTATTATCTTTTATATTATTACTGAATACCTTAAGGAGGAAGTTAAAAAAAGATAAATAAAATGTCTAAGGAAGTAAAATTACTAATTATTTTTTTTATTATCTATTTTTCTTTTTCATGGATTTTGACATGGACATATTTTATTACCCACCTCAGACAAATTCCTGAATATTGGGAGACAAAGCATCGCAGTTTATTGGAAGGGGGAGTGCGCAGCTCCGTTCAGTTTCGTGTTCTATCTTTTTGGATTCCAGAGATAGTCAGTAAAGCTCTTGCGCAGCCCATTTACGCTTCTTATCTTATCGTCCGTTTTGTATTTACCTTTTTGATATTTTGTGTTTTTCATCTTTTTTTATTAAAATGGTTTAGTCAAGAAAGGGCATTTTTTTCGGTGACATTTTTGGCCGCCATCACCCCTTTGACTTATCTGCCATTTTTTCAGGAAGCTGATGTTATTTTACAATTTTTTTTCCTGATCTGTTTGTGGCTTATCAGGGAAAGAAAATTTTATCTATTACTGTCGATTATTGCCATTGCCACATTTGCTAAAGAAACAATTGTTTTTATTATTCCCTTCTACTTTCTTCTGTATTGGCGCAAAGATAAAAAATGGAAGGTAATTTTAGAATCTCTAATTTTAGTGGTGGCGTGGCTTTTAGCTTTTTATATAACTCGCCATGCGATTTACGAAGGGCAGAGTTCTCGTTTATGGCAGTTACCACACAACCTTTATTTTATTAAAGAATATTTTAAATACAATCCCTTGTTGAACGTCCATTTGTTATACATACCTCTTTTTGGCATCTTTTGGCTTTTATCATTTTATCATTTGAAGGACAAGCCTTATTTTTTTCAAAAAGCGGCACCTTTTATAATCATTTTTGTAATAATACATTTTTTATTCGGCTGGCCAGAAGAAACAAGGATTATACTGCCGTTGGCTTTTCTAATTATTCCATCAAGTTTAATTGCTTTATTTCCCGAAGTAGTAAAACAATAATTTTATACAAAAAAACCGTTTCGATAAGAAAACGGTTTTTTAATTTCAGTACAAAATACCGGGCATCGGCCTACTTTCCCCATGGTATGCACCATAGTATCATCGGCGCAGGCTGGCTTAACTTCCGAGTTCGGGATGGGATCGGGTGTGTCCCAGCCGCTTGAGACACCCAGAACTTTGTACTGAAATGTTTTTAACTAATTATAAGATATCTTTTCTAATTACGGTTAAACAAACGCTCTATTAGTACTTCTCGGCTAAAGGCATTACTGCCCTTACACCTAAAGCCTATCAACCTGGTATTCTCCCAGGAAGCTTAAAAGAGACCTAATCTTGAAGAGGGCTTCGTGCTTATATGCTTTCAGCGCTTATCCCTGCCGAACGTAGCTACTGAGCTTATGCTCTTGGTAGAACAGCTCATTCACTAGAGGTTCGTCCTTCCCGGTCCTCTCGTACTAGGGAAGAATCTTCTCAAGTCTCTGACGCCCACGGCAGATAGGAGACCGAACTGTCTCACGCATGTTTTTCCATTATTGCTAATGGCACAGACTATATCTTCTTCCTCTTGTCTCTGCTTGCAGAGAGTAGGAGTTGGCGTGTGATAAAAGTTTATTTCCCGATTATCGGGTACCTTCTATCTCATCCCGCCAATGGCGGGAATCAGTCGTTACGGGGAGCAGTGCTTAAAAATGCTTTTAACTGTTCTGACGTATTACGTCGTTTTTTTGAATAGTTAAGCGATCCAAAAATATCAACAAGGCTACTTACCTTTAACAGAAGTTTGTCGTCAAGACGTTGATATCTTGGAAGGAGCTTAGCAATCTTTAAGGCTACATCAATATGCTTTTTCTTGAGTCGTACATGTGGCCGTAATAGGTGCATAATAGGTATTGTTTGAGACAAGCCAACGATTGTGTATTCCGCCATTCCATCCTTTCGTCTGCGGATATATCCGATATCGTCAAATTTCTTTTTTAACCACTTGAGGTGGTCGATGTGCTTTTCTTTTTGATAAAACACAATACTTGCTCTGACTTGATACCCATACACGTAATCTTTACGGCGAACAAGCTGAAACATAATACAGCCGTCACCGTCTAGAAAGCCGGCAATATACGCCTTCTCGTGTTCACTGATATTGATCATGTTTGATGTATTGCTCTTCCCTCGGTATTGTCCATAAAAATCAGTTCGATATTTTAATGGATTTCACCGATATTAGCCAAATTTATTGTACCACATTACTGTGGTAGAACGCAATGTAACTTACGTTCTGAACCCAGCTCACGTACCGCTTTAATTGGCGAACAGCCAAACCCTTGGGACCTTCTCCAGCCCCAGGATGCGATGAGCCGACATCGAGGTGCCAAACCCCCTCGTCGATATGGACTCTTGGAGGGGATCAGCCTGTTATCCCCGGAGTAACTTTTATCCGATGAGCTTCCGCCGTCCTATTACGTACGGTCGGATCACTAAGTTATGCTTTCGCAACTGCTCGACTTGTAGGTCTCGCAGTAAAGCTGGCTTTTGGCTTTGCCCTATCAGTGTGATTTCCATCCACACCTAGCCAACCTTAGTAAACGCCTCCGTTACTTTTTGGGAGGCAACCGCCCCAGTTAAACTACCCACCAGACACTGTTTCCCCACCTGTGTAAGGTTAAGGGATTAGAAATAAAATTAAATCAGCGTGGTATTTCATATTTCGACTCTGACCACCCCGAAAGGCGGTCTTCAAAGTCTCCCACGTATGCTAAGCAAACTCAATTCTATTTCAATGCCAAGTTGTAGTAAAGCTTCACGGGGTCTTTTCGTCTAGTCGTGGGTAACGAGCATCTTTACTCGTCTTGTAATTTCACTGAGTCCCTCGTTGAGAGAGTTTCCAAGTCGTTATGCCATTCGTGCAGGTCGGAACTTACCCGACAAGGAATTTCGCTACCTTAGGACCGTTATAGTTACGGCCGGCGTTCATCAGCGCTTCGGTTCAAAGCTGCCCCCCGACTTGCGCCGGGGATGACCTCTTACCTTAACGTTCTGACACTGGCCAGGCATCAGCCCCTATGTATCTCCTTTTGGGATTTGCAGGGACCTATGTTTTTGTTAAACAGTCGCTTGGACACATTCGCTGCGGCCCGATGCCCTTGCGGGATCGGGCAGGCCTTATACCGAAGGTACGGCCACTTTTTTGCCGAGTTCCTAAACGAGGGTTCTCTCATACACCTTGAGCATTTTTTTGCTCACCTACCTGTGTCGGTTTACAGTACGGGCACCCGCCTAATTTGCCCAAATTGCTTCAGGCGCTTAAAATATTTTCTTGACACAGCTTACATTCTAATCGAGTCTGTCTTGCGACTTTCTCTTCCCCCACCTACTTATGAGGCAGGCAGGGACGCGTATAACCAAAACGCGCTAGAACTATAGCTGTGTGTCTACTTTAAGCAAGTTAGACAGGTAGTGCTGGAATATTAACCAGCTGTCCATCGACTACCCTTCCGTAATACGGAAGGCTTGCCTTAGGACCGACTAACCCTGGGTCGATTTGCGTTGCCCAGGAAACCTTAGGTTTTCGGTGTCCCGAGTTTTCATCGGGATTTTTGTTACTTATACCAACATTCTCACTTCTTAAACCTCCACCCCAACCTTACGGTGGGACTTCGTTGGTTTAAGAACGCTCCTCTACCCCCTGTACCAATAAATGGTACAGAGTCCTAATTTCGGTACTAGGTTTGAGCCCCGTTAAATTTTCGGCGCGAGGCAACTTGACCAGTGAGCTATTACGCTTTCTTTAAAGGATGGCTGCTTCTAAGCAAACCTCCTGGTTGTCCAAGTTACTTCACTACCTTTTACACTTAACCTAGATTTAGGGACCTTAATTGAGGATCTGGGCTGTTTCCCTTTCGACCAGTGAAGCTTAGACCCCACGGTCTGACTCCCTCTATAAAACAATACTAGTATTCGGAGTTTGGTTGGATATGACAGGATTGCTCCTGCCATGTCCATTCAGTGCTCTACCCCTAGTTGTCATAGAGAGGCTAGTCCTAAAACTATTTCGAGGAGAACCAGCTATTTCCAAGTTCGATTGGAATTTCTCCGCTACCCACCACTCATCCCCTAGTTTTGTACAGCTAGTGAGTTCGGACCTCCCCCCGATTTTCATCAGGGTTCATCCTGGTAATGGGTAGGTCACCTGGTTTCGGGTTTAGCCCCACATCTTTTCCTAATCAAAAAGATTAGGTACGCGCTTAATACACTCGATTTCTCTTCGCCTTCGCCCTTTGCGGGCTTAGACATAAGATGTAAGGACTAACTCGTTGGTTCATTCTTCAATAGGCACGCCGTCACCCCGTCATATTTTTACTCCTGTTAAAACAGGATGGTATATTTTTATAGTATTTCAGAAGTTGATTGGTGCAGCGCTGCGCCGTATGAGGTATGCGGCTATTCGCCGCACGCGCTGCACTAATGTAATTCAGAAGTAAAAATAAGACGGGGCTCCGACTGCTTGTAAGCGTATGGTTTCAGATACTATTTCATCCCCCTCACCGGGGTACTTTTCACCTTTCCCTCACGGTACTTGTTCACTATCGATCACCAAAAGTATTTAGCCTTGGGACAATAGTCGTCCCGGATTCCCATAGGATTTCACGGGTCCCATGGTACTTGAGAAGAATTATGACAGAATTTAAATCCCTTTCGCCTACAGGACTTTCACCTTCTTTGGTAGCTCTTTCCATAGCTTTTGACTAAGGATTTAAAAGAGTGTCTCGTCATTCTCTTAAGAAAGAATGCCGAGAAACCCCTTTATGATTCTGTTCTGGATTTACAAGATCCAATAATAATCCCCTCGCAACGCCCTTACTACAGCAGCTTGTACTTCTCCCTCCCGCACCACTTTTGTCCCTGATTGATTTGTATATGTGACTGCCGGCTAAGTTTTATTTAGCCAGCGCGGCACTTGTCCCTTCGGGACAGGGCTATTCGCCCCCGTGCCGCATACAAAATCAGTAACAAAAGTGGTGCGGGATTACGCAGTAAAGATTTTGGCAATTTCCCTTTTCGCTCGCCACTACTAAGGGAATGATTCAGTTCTCAGGTACCAGTAGTCAGTAATCAGTTAAACTGAAAACTGCTGACTGGATACTGAAAACTGATGGTTTTTTTCTTTTCCTCTGGCTACTAAGATGTTTCAGTTCGCCAGGTTACCTTCATTACCCTATGTATTCAGGTAATGATGTCTTGTACTTCTCTACAAGACGGGTTTCCCCATTCGGACATCCCCGGGTCAAAGGTTGGTTGCCACCTCACCGAGGCTTATCGCAGGCTCCGACGTCCTTCTTCGTCTTTTGGTATCGAGGCATCCGCCATACGCCCTTAAATTTGTTTAACCGTAATTACAAGAGATATCTTTTTATTTAATTAATTTACTCGTTACGATTCAATTTTCAATGTTCTGGCCTTTACCAGAAATGATAATCTCTTAAAATTATAAGGGATTATTGATCTCTGTTTAAGGTTGTAAGGTACAAAAAATCCGCCAGAGGCGGACTAAATCACGCCAATAAAACGGGTCGATTTAGCCGCTTTTTATATAGAAATTAAGGTTTTTTCTCATATTTTTGGGATAATTTGTGGATATTTTTTATATTGCACCTTCTATTATAATCCAATCCAAGGCAGGTGTCAAGAGAAGGCTAATTTTAGCTATTTAACTTTATTTTATATAATGCCTTGGTAGCTTTGTTTTTCTTGTCTAAATTGCTCAAAATTGCTAAGATGACATAACCAATATTGTTCATTGTATAAATAAAGGGACGTAGAACGCCCCAAGGAGGTAGAGTTGAAAATCTTATTGAAAAGTTTAGGTTTTATGTACCGTCATCAATTGGAAGAAGATGCTTTGGTAATTGAATGTTTTGATTTACCTGATCCTGCACTGAAAAAAGAGATTGGTAGCAAAATGTCTGGCCTTGATAAAAAAGTACAAAGTTTTTTAGATGCTCATTCGGAAAATTTTTTGAGCAGAATAAGGGTTAAAATAAGAAATTGGCTGGAGAAGCAGGATCCCAAGTTTGATGTAAAAATATACATTGGCTGCGCCGGCGGTTTGCATCGATCAGTTTATGTCGCCGAAAGAATCAAAGTTTGGCTAGAGGATTTAGGCCATAATGTGGAGCTGGAACATCTCGATATTGATCGGTACAAATAATAAAATAAGCTTACCTTGTAATTGAAAGGTAAGCTTTTATTATTAATAAACATTATGAAAGAGCGTAAGATTCAAAAGGGGTAAGTTGTGTGACGCCAGATATATTTTCCAAAGGAATATGCTGACTTGAGATTTTATTTGGATCTAATATTTCCTCTTTAAATCTGACTACTTCAATTTCTTTTTTATTATTTCCACCAGCGACGAGTTCGAGGAAATAATACACTTCAGTATTAGTTATAGATGAAAGAATATTTTGTTTGACTTCAACAGCTGCACCCCTGGGAATCTTTTTAAAAATAGTTTCATCAATCATCTTCCAACCTCTTTTGTATTTTGAGCTGCCTGTCTTTATTATAATGCCAGTCTCCGTACGTTACAACAAGATTAGCAAATGATAGTAGGAAAGTCAAATACCGAAATCCCCTCTGATTAATGAGGGGATTTCTTAACAAATCTGGATAATAGAAATTCTAATCCTTTATGATAATCCGCGTCGCCGCCAGCGTCTTGTTCGTGGAGTTATAAACACCTAGTACTTTAACTTTGTCGCCTACAGATAGGTCTGCAAAGGTAGCTGTTTCGTGATCTTTTGTGTAGTACTTGGTGGCATCTGTTGTAGTGACGGTAAGATCAACCACTCCTTCTTTTATTTTGATAGGGAAGACGAATGATTTAGCGACACTGTCTATTGATTTAATACGACCAGGAAAATCGCGGTTTTTGATGACTAAAGAATTATCTCGCACCATTTTGGCATTAATGACATTACCCGTTCCAATTGTGCCGCGCGCTTCAATTTTATCGCCGACGGCAAACTCATCAATGGTCGCAGTGCCCATGTAGCGTCGATACAGTTTGGTGGCAGAGGTGATATTCACTGTCCAAATCTGTCCTGTTTTGTGAAGTACTGTCAAGGTAGCGGGCAAACCGCTATTGGTAGTTTCAATCTTGGTGATGGTGCCGGACAGCGTTTTCATGTGGACAATGATCCGGTCAGCATCAATGCGCTTACTTGTTTGTCGCCAAAGACCAATGACAATGGCTTGTTCACCATTTTTCAAATCAGTGCAAACTATTTTTTCACCACCGCGGATGATTTTAGTATTCGTAGAAAGATAAACTGTCTGTTCAACTCGCTTGTCTGGTTTGTAGGTAAATTTGTTGTTAGCGCAATCAAGGGTAACTATATTGCCATGGAAGGTGCCACCGGCGCGCTGTACTGACAAATCTTTAATCCAGTTAGCAGTGATGATGTTGGCAACGCTGTCAGATAATATACCTTTCACCTGCAATGTATCGCCAATGAGGAATTCGTTTAAATCAGAAGTGCCATTGAATCGTCTGACTATATGAGTATCGGCACTGACCTCCACCGTGTAAGTGGTGGCGCCGGCCGTGATAGTCAAAGTAGCTGGCGCGCTGACACCGCTCATCGCAGCGAGCGAGCCGCTGACTGTGATATTACCAGTAGTGGTAGCCGCTTTGGCTATACTGATTAAAGCGAAAAACGCCAGCAGCGCAACCATACTGATACCTAGTATTTTTTTATGCATAGGCTTTTGTGGTTAATGCTTAGCTGTTATCAGTGTAATACTAGCATCTAATTTGTGTCAAATAAAAACAGAAACTCTCATTAATTTCTGCCCTAAAATAGCTGGTACTCATTGATTTTGATAATTTTAGATTTTATATTCTTCACGAATAAATCCCCATTTAACTAAAGTATTTTTTTCCAATCTTTTAAATATTATTTCTTCTATAAAAATACTTATCAGGGATATAACCAATATACCTACGATTACTTTATCAAAATCAAAGTACCATTGAGACATCCAAATGAATTTTCCTAAACCACCCAATGTTACTACCAACATTTCTGCGCCTATCAAAGATCTCCATGCAGAACCAAAACCTAGTCTTAGCCCAGTGATAATCTGGGGAAAGGCACACGGCAGAATTACAGCCAATACTATTCTAAGTTTATTAAAACCTAAATTTTTTGCAGCCAAAATATATTCGATATTAATGTTTTGGACGCCGCTGATAACATTATATATAATCCTCACAAAGCTGGAGATAAAGATGACAAACCAAATAGCTTCTCTTGTGAATCCTAGAAATAATATTATAAAAGGCAGCCAAGCTAATGATGGAATTGGGTAAATTGCTGATAAAATTGGATGAAAAATCCTATAAACAGTTCTGTTTATTCCCATTATAGTTCCTAAGACCACAGCACAAATCGTTGCCAAGATAAATGGGGGTATTAGATTTAACAAACTTGTTAATATTAACCCCGGAAGTGTTCCATCAGCAATTAATTGCAAAAAGGATGAGGCGGTTTCAATAGGAGAAGGAAATAACCAACCCATATTTTGATTAAAATAATAAAAAATACACCAAAGAATTAAAATAACCAAAAAGGGTATTGATCCTAAGGCAATTTGTTTAATTAGCCGAATAGATTTCATTTTGCGCATCTTTTAGCTTATCTTGAAAAGTTAAGTCGTAAATTTGGTCCAAAGTAAGGCTTGAGTCTATCTGGCCGATTTCTGATGCGATTTGTGACATTTCAACCAAGACGCTCGGGTCATCCCAAAGGGTGTATTTCAATATCTGGTTTTGCCACATTGCCTCCAAATTCTCCGGCACGTAAGTAAGTGCGCCACCGGTATCTGTTGCAATGTGTGAAGAAACTATCTCAGCAGCTTCCTTAGGGTTTGATTTCATAAATCTATGACCGTCAATAAGACCATCAATAAATTGTTCAACCGAAGGCGCGTTGGAACGCTTAAACTCTTCATTTACGACTATAACGGTATCGAGCTTATACCGGTTGTCATATTCTTTTGTTCCCCATTCTTCCAGGGGGACAGCTCCAAGTTCCGAATATTTTGTTAAATCTTCATAATCTATCGGAACCGCATCAACTATTTTTTTCTCCATCAAGGCAATCGGCCGGTTTATTTTATCGATAATATTAACAAAATTTATTTTGCCGGTGTCTATATTTTCTTTTTTAAGGATGCGTCTGATCTCATACTCATTGATTCCGCCTGGGGAAATAGCGATTGATTTTCCCTCAAGGTCTTTAAAGGTTTTTGTTTGGTTATCCGGCCTGACATAAAGATAGGTGTGGGTAAAAGACATTGGCGCTATTACTTTAATGGGAACGCCTTTGGAAATCGGGATAAAAAAATTAGAGGCGCCGGCAAAGCCGATATCAATCTGCCCGGCAGAAATCGCCTGTTTTACCTCGCTGCCGGAACTTAGTGGGACAATTTCTATTTTAATATTATGTTCCTCAAAAAAACCTTTGGTCAAAGCAATATAGAAGGGAGCGCCGTTCATATTCCCCGGCATATACCCGAATCTGATTAAATTGGTTTGGGGGGCAGGTTTGGGCCAAATATAAAACAAGGCAACAGCCGAAAGAGCCAGACAAATGAATAATGTGCCATAAAATATTTTTCTTTTCATAATATTTCTTCTTTCTTGTTTAAATTTAAAATATGTGATAAAGATTCTTCCATCAATGGGTTTTTTATGACTTTTTCAAATTCTTCAAACAAATCTTTTTCAATTTTTCTACTTAATTTGATAAAATCCGGATTCAATAGATCCCTTGGCCGGGGAAGGTTTACCTGGTATGTTTTTTTAATCATTGCCGGCCGGGCAGATAGAAGATAAATTTTATCAGCTAAATAAATCGCTTCGTTTGTGCTGTGAGTAACAAAGATTATTGTTTTCTTAGTTTTTCGCCAAATTGTTTCCAGATTCTTTCTTAGAAATTTCTGATATTGCGAATCGAGAGCTGCAAAAGGTTCGTCCATTAACAAAACTTTAGGATTTGTAACTAGTGCTCTGGCCAAAGCAACGCGTTGTTGCATGCCCCCGGAAAGTTTATAAGGGTACCAATCTTTAAAGGAGACAAGCCCCATCATATCCAAATAGTGGATAACAAGTGCATGTTTTTCGCTTTTGCTCATTGTCGATTTATCAAGAGCAAATAAAATGTTTTCATAAATTGTTTTCCATGGAAAAAGAACATAATTCTGAAAAATCATCATTCGGTTACAATCAGATTCAGAAATTGGCTTGTTTTCCATTAATATCTTGCCTTCTGTTGGTTTTAAAAAACCTGCAATTAAATAGAGAAGGATAGTTTTACCACAACCACTGGGGCCAAGAATACATACAAATTCCCCATTCTTGGCTGAAATGGTAATATCTCTAAGAACTTCAAAATCATCCTTTTCGCCAAAAGATTTATTTACCTCTATTAAATCCAACATAAGTAAATTAATTCATGTGAAGTTTATATAGTTTTTGTAGCTGACACGCTCCACAAATAATCAAATATAGTTTTGATACTTTCCGTAATAATCTTGTGTCTGATTGCCACAACGAATGGATAGCGACCAGAGAATAACACCAGTAAATCCTTTATTATCCAAAGAGAAGCTTTAAAATTTATTTCCCTGGGCATTTCGCGCAAGATAATAATTTGCCCTTTTATTTTCTTCGGATTAATGGTAACAAATGAACCATAGGGGATAAGTGTTTTGGTAGTTATTCCCTTTTTATTTTTCAAATCAAGCAAAGTATCATAGAAATTGTCAGAGAATATTTTTGTGTAATTGCCGACTGAGGGTGTGTCAATTGTATAAACAGTTGATTTTTTTTCTAAATTGATTAAAGTTTTTTCAATAAATGTTTTGATGCCAGATTCACTGTCGCAGATTTGGGCGTAGGGAAAGTCTGCCTCGGTGCGGTAGAGGTCTCTTAATAAATCATTCAATTCTGCAGCCACATTTGCTCGGTTCAGAAGCGTATTTTGGATTGTTTTTGGCGACTCGATCCAGTAATAAGTTGAATTATTATAGTAATAAGCAGAAAGATAATTATCATCCTTAAGCTTATTTAAAATGCCAATCACCGTCGTTCTCGGCAGGTCGGCTTTTTTGGCTATTTTTGCGGCCGTTGATTCACCAAGCTGGGTTAAGGCAATATAGACTTTTACCTCGTTTTCACTGAAACCTAATTCTTTTAGGTTTCTTTTTATAATACTAAGCATATTTTTATATTGTTGTCGGAAAAAAACGACAACCTTGAGGTTAATTTGACGCTTATCTCAGCGGAAAAATAAGGATATAGAGAGAATTTTTGAAAAAATAAAGCAAAATACTCTAACTAAAGTATACTACAGCTGTAGTACATTGACAATTAAATAAGGAGGTCAAGTATGAAACTTATCTATATTTATCCGGGAAGCTTTTGCCCGCCGACTTATGGTCACTTTCGATTGGCAATAAGATGCGCCTTATTTTTCCCTAAATTAATTATAGTCTGTTCAGCCAATCCGCAAAAGCAAAATCGTTGGTTTTCCGAGGAGGATTGCCAAAGAATGTGGCTAAGTTACGGCGTGCCTGAAAATGTGCAGGTAGAGACTTTATCATCTTTTATGGCGCTAAAGATGGATAAATCGCGAATAGTGATGGTCAGGGGCATTCGTAATGAGATTGATCTAGAAGCAGAGAAGCAGGTGATGCTGCTTAATAAAAAGCGGTTTAACATCGACAAATATTTTTTGCTTTTTAGCGAGCCAGAATTTGATCAGCTTTCTTCTTCACGCGTGCGAGAGCTAGCCCAGAATTTAGAGTTAGAAGCATTGTCTAAATTCGTTTCATCCTTGGTTATTACTAGACTTTTGGAAAAAGTATTAGGCATTGAAAATCTGTTCATGGTCGTCGGCAAGCCAGGCGCTGGCAAATCAACTTTTTTGCAGATGCTTGAAGAGGAGAACTCTTTAAACATCCACATTAACACCGACAAATTTAACAAAAAGTTAAAACGATTGATTGAAAGAAATTTTCCAGGTAAAGACTTATTCCAAATGGCGATACACGAAGAAGAAAAGCTTATGGCAGTCATCAAAAAACCCTGGCTAAATTTATTGAGAGAAAATCTTAACAAGATGCGCGGCAAAAGAAATGTTTTTGTGGAGATTCCTTATGGTCTGGAAGCCAATAAATTAATGTTCCGCTTTGTCGGGGGCAAAATTATTTATTTGGGTTGCAAAAATAATCATCAGGCCAGAAAAAGAGTGATTGAACGTGGAACTCCGGAGCTGACCGGCTTCGTCGACAAAATACCGGGCTGGCAGGAGTCAACCAGGGTAGCGGAAAAATACAGATTGAACCTTCTTCGCATTAACACTGATGGCACACTCGATGATTTACGCCGAACAGCCAAAGCTTTAAACCACAAGTTGAATCAAAAGATTTTGTAAGGAGGTGAGAGTAATGGATGAACTAGAAAAAAGATGGATAGCCTTGTGGGAAAGGTTAAAAATGGCTTATGGGGCAAGAAGACCATTGAGTCTTTTCTTGATTAATTATAGTGAGATGGAGAGATTTTATCACAATTTGAATCACATTGCTCATTGTCTTCAGGAATTTGATGAAGTTAGACATCTTTGCCAAAAAAGCGATGAACTAGAAATGGCTATCTGGTTTCATGACATAATTTATGACACTCACTCTAAATGTAATGAGGAAAATAGCGCACTATACACCGTTGATTTGTTGAAAGAGCACGGATTGCCAGTTTCTTTTTGGGAAAATGTGATTTCATTGATTATCGCCACCAAACATCATGAAGCCCCAGAAGAAATAGATGAACAGATTATAGTTGATATTGACCTTTCTATTCTCGGCCAGCCAGAAGAAGCTTTCTTGGTATACGAAAAGCAAATTCGTTTGGAATACTACTGGGTTGCTGACAAAGAATTCGCCGATAAAAGAGCAGAAATATTGCAGAGTTTTCTCGATAGAAAATATATCTATTTTACTGACTTCTTCAGGCAAAAGTATGAGACGCAAGCCAGAAAAAATTTAGAGGAATCTCTGCATCGATTAAAAAATGCTTAAACTTCGGATTGCTCATTTCACCCTCTTTCTTTATGAAGGAGGGTTTTATTATTTAAAAAACTTATCTTAGATCAAGATAAGCTTATAAATAATCTATAGATCTTTGGTGCTGGGGAGATTATTGCCCCCACAAAAGTTACGGCGGACGTATAGGTATTTCTATAGTCGATAGTAAGTAACTATTACTTAGTTAAAATGGTAATCTGTCCTGGTTGTGGATCAAGAAAGAATTTTTTCTTAAGTATTTTAAGATGTGTCCCCTGGATTAGTTTTCCAATTTTACGATGGCTTAACCGGTTAACATGAATTTTATGGCCAAGAAACGGATTGCCTAGAAACTTCCAGGCATTGCCAATGGTACCGATGCCTCTAATAGGCTCCCATGGATAATAAAGAACAATGAGCCCGCCCGGTTTGAGAATCCTGTCCATTTCTTTAAAAAGTGTTGGCAATTCAGTGATGTGCTCGATTGTATGATTTGAAACAATTCTGGTAAAAAACTCATTAGGAAAATCAGTTTTCCGCGCATCAGCAACCTTCAGATTAGGAGTATTGGAATCGCGTATTGTTTCCTTATTAATATCTACACCATAAGCCTCGCGACAGTGCTGTTGTACATAAGCAACGAGATCACCTTTATCACAACCAACATCAAGAACAACATCATCAGGTGTTAGTAGCATCTCGCATACCAACTTCTTTCTTATACGAGCTAGTCTGCCGAATGTATCAGCAATGCCGCGTTTAGAAAAATCTTTGTTGTATATCATATATTAATAAATAGTAATTATAGTTTTCGAATTAATCAAGGTGGAATGGCATATAACATTCCAGCATATGCGATGTTTTACAAAGCGCAGCGGAGTAAAATATGGGAGAGGGGCGAGCCAAGCCCCGGATCATAAATGCTGTGTTATACACTGTTGCTATTTTTTCGCTTCATTCTTAATTAAAGTAATAAAAGAAGCAAAAATTGTTGTTAGTAACTGCAAAAATGGTGATAAAATTATCATCAGGATAAGCCAACCGATAAAACTTATTTTAGGGTCATATAGAATAAAAGGATGTCCAAAATTTTGAAAGTCAGTCGTGGGGTCAAAAAGCATAGGGATTGTTCTTCCCCAGATAACGATCATTTGTAAAAATGTGAAAGCTGATGCTAAAAGGGATAATTTCAATATTTTGTGATTTATCAAATGGGAAAGTTCTACAGACATAGATATTCTCTTGGCAATATACCAACCTAATGGAAACCCTAACAATATGCAAAAAATAGGGACACCCATACCCGCTCCCACACATATTATGTCAATAAGTATGTATAAAAGAACAACAATTTTTGAGTTTAGTTTAATTAGTTTTTCCATATTTCTGTTTGTTTAATCAATAACAATGGTGTGTAAATTGTTATTATGCGAATTGTTTTCGCGATTTAAAACTAATATTGTATGTTATACGAATCCGTGCCAAAATAATTGCTTTAACTATTAATGCCGCGGGAGGGAGCCCCCGCACTATTTTCACGCTCCGCTCAAAAAAGTGCGGGGCAAGCGAACCCACAATGTAATTTAATGGTGCCGGGGAGAGGACTCGAACCTCCAAGCCTTTCGGCACATGGTCCTAAACCATGCGTGTTTACCAATTTCACCACCCCGGCATAACTTATATAAAATACACCACTCTTTATATTATAGCAAGTTTGATTAGATTTGACTTATTTTATAGAGGTGGTAAGATAAAATATCCTAAAGAAAATAAAAAGAGAACTTTAACTTTTAAAGGAGGTCAAAATGAAGCTATCATTAATATTTGGCCCTGCCTGTGCTCCGACATTGAAAACTGACTTATGTCATAAAATCCATAAACTCAAACGAGATCACACTAGAATTATCGAGGTTACCCCTCATGATTTTGCCGATGGGGAATTTAAGCCGCAACTCAAGGAGAATGTGCGCGGTGCCGATGTATATATAGTTCAGCCTACTAACTCTCCATCAGATAATCTTGAAAAATTAGAATTACTACTTGATGCAGCTTCGAGAGCCACAGCTGGAAGAGTTACGGCCGTCGTTCCTTATTTAAGAGGTGCTCGGCAGGATAGAAAAGATATGCCTCGTGTCCCAATCACGGCTAAAGTGGTGGCTAATAAATTGGAAAAGGCTATGGTTACAGCCGAACGGAAGCATATCATGCTGTTTCACCCTCATTTTTCACAGATCCAAGGATTTTTTGACATTCCTTCTGACATTCTTTATCCCACTGATATTTTTATTAGGACATTGAAAAAAACAATCGGTAGCTTTAAAAATGTAGTTTTCGTAGCGGCTGATGTCGGCGCAGCTAAAATGGCTGAGATTTATGCTGAAGCCACGGGGACAACTTATGCTATTTGCGATAAGAGAAGGGGCGAAGATGATCATGCTTATATTAGGGATGTCATTGGCGAAGTTAATGGCAAGATATGCATAATAGTCGAAGATATAATTGATACCGGCGGCACAATTCACAAGGCAGCGTTGAAATTAAAAGAGAAAGGAGCCTCTGATGTTTATGTTTGCGCAACGCATGGTATTCTAGCCGGTAAAGCACTGGGAAACCTCGGGATTAACGAGATCGAGAAGGTCTTCATTACAGACTCTATTTTCCATCAAGGGCCCTTAATTCCTAAAATAGAGATTGTAAGATGTGGTAATCTTTTAGCAGAGGCTATCTGGAGAAATAACACCAATAGTTCAATCAGCGCTATCGACGGTATGTTCAGTACAAAATAAAATTCACACGGGCTGCCGAGTTCAAAACTCGACAGCCTTCTTTTTTTAAATTATACTTTAGTCAGAATCTATGAATAAAAAAATAATCTTAATTGTCATTATTATCGTGGTGCTCATTGGGTTAGGCGTGGGTGGTTACTTTGTTTTTTTTACCAAAAAGGTTAATAATACAAACTCTCAAACAGTTAATGTTAATTTCTCCAGCAATAGTTTTATAAATAATAATCCTGCTTTAGCCAATATGAGCGAGGCAGAAAAAAGTCAGGCGTTATTAAGAGATCAAAAAAGACTGTTTGATATTAGACAGCTACGAGTGGCACTCGCTGCTTATTACAAAGACAATGAGAGTTATCCAGAACAATTAACTTATTTACTAACAAAATACATACAAGCTATCCCCGGCAATCCAAATCCGGGAGGAATTAATTATAGTTATACACCCATTGGTACCGAACCATATAAATTTTATGAGCTGTCTTATGTGTTGGAATTAGGCACGGAAGGAATCGAAGCAGGTATACATTCGGCTACACCGAACGGTCTGGCACAACCTTAGGTTAAAACAAAAGAATTTTCGTCAGAATTTTTTCTGGCGTTTTTTTCTTAAAAAATAATTAGTGGCTATTTTCAGAAGTCGATTTTTTTGCTAAAATTAAAGTAGAAATGGTGATGAGTCTTATAGAAAATCGACGGCTCTGATGACAAAAAATAATGTAGAATTTTTTAAAAAATACGATATAAAAAGTCTGTTTGAGATTTTAAAGTTTAGCGCCGTCGCGTCCATTCGCCGTCGCTAAAAAATGTGGAAAAAGTACTTCAATCAACTAAAAAACCTGTGGAAAACTATAAAAGGAGGCAAACCAAAAAACGTTCTTTAAAACCGAAAGGAGGTATTATCAAAGAAAGGATGATTTCTTACAGGGCAAATAAAGGGGAGTGAATAATAACTAAGGGGATAACGTGGGTCTCTCCTTAGCAAGTAATCTACTTGAAAGCTGCACTCACGATAATGAAGGTATTCAGATGAGGAGGAGTTCTATGAAATACCTGAAATTGTTTTTGCTGATAGCTTTGTCAGTGGGATGCGTCATTTACATCCAAAGCTGCAGCAAGACAAATCACAATATTACTGGTCCACAGATATCGGATAATCCCAAGATAAGTCCAACATCAGAGTCTAATTTTTCGAAGAATGATGCCGATGATTTAAATACAGAAAGCTCTGAAAGTGTCGAACGCGTTAAACCTGAGCATGACGCAAAGCAATTAGTTGATGTGAACATTCAGAATGGGGAATATCCTGATAAACATGAAAAGATTATTGACGGTCTTACTCTAAAAACTGATAAAGGGAATAAAGATAAAAATCAGGAAACGAGTGTTGCTGGATTGCATGCTACCTATGCCTATGGCGTGATTTCATGGTATGACCGTAACTCTGGGGATAACGATTGGATGGTAATCTTTTATCTGCCCTATAACCCGGGAACTGTTAACTTTGAAGGCTTGACTTACATGTATTTCTGGACGAATTTTAACAGTTGGGTTCAAATTTATGACGCACGTTGGACATCAGGAGGTTTCCGAGTCATGATTTTGATGGGTAATAAAGTTAGATATCTGTGTGGCACCAGTCCATCTCGTTATCGTCTTGTTTATTAGCACTTTTCTTATCTAAAAGGACTGTTAATTGTAATAATTGACAGTCCGCTTATGCCCGATGGTCCCTAAAGGATGCAAAGGGATTTATAAATTGCTAATAACTACCTCTTCTTATGAAATTTATCTTCATAATTATTACAAGTATAGTAGCAGCTCTTATTTCAGCTTGTATATTATTTTTACGTAATTCTTTGGGTAACACGCTAACCCTAACAGGCATTGCCTACGTTTTAATTCCGATTATTCTTGCTTTATCCATTACTATAAGATATTATCCAAAGAGAAATTTTTTACTTCACTTGGTTGTTGGCTTGTTGATTTACGGTATTTTAATGACTGCTCTCGAACCAGTTATTTATAAAGTATGGATAGTTTATCAAACTCCCGACGGAGGCACCTATACGCGTTATGAACTAGATGCATTTTATCCTTTTGTCGGCGCCTCTATTTTGGCAATAGTTTTTATAATAAACATGATGATGGTATTGATCTGGACTTTAATTAATAAAATAATTATAAAATTTGGAATAAAAGGAGGCAAACCAAAAAACGTTCTTTAAAACCGAAAGGAGGAGTAATATCAAAGAAAGGATGATTTCTTACAGGGCAAATGAAGGGAGGCAAGTAGTAAGATCGTGGGTTTCTTATTACTGCCTGCGGTTGTGTTGTGTACTTTGTAAACAAATAACTTCTATTTAAGGAGGAGTTACATGAAGTATTATCTGAAGTTGTTTTTGCTGGTAGCCTTATCAGTGGGATGCGTCATTTACATCCAAAGCTGCAGCAACAAGAATTCGGTTGGTCCAGAAGAGCCAAAATTGCCCGAAGTGAATTTGCCATCAGGATTTGATATCAGAACGCCAGGGACTAGATTGCCTGATAGAGATGAGGAAAAAGAATATCCCTTTAAAGAATGGATTGGCATAAGTGCCGATTCTATTAATGCCCTAGGCAGAGCAGCAATGGCGGCAGATCAGGTTGAAAATAAACCTTTAACATTATCCAAGACTCTTGGCTGGCAGCTTTATGTCAACGTACCATTCTATAGCCAAAGAGATCCTAACTGGATTAATAAAGGACTTGGCTTCAACTATTGCGGCAATTCCACCATTGGCAATTTTGGCTGCTTTCTCTGTTGTATTTGTATGGTCTATGCAAACCGGGGAACCTACGTTAATCCACCGACTTTAAATGATTGGAAATACGGTGATCGGGCACATTACGCTTTTTCAACAAGTGGCTGTGGTGACTTAATTAGACTTCCACAAGCCCTTCAGTATCCTGGTATGTGCAGAAATTATAAATGGATTGGTGCTAATGAAATTTATGGGCAGCTTCAACTCGGCCGCCCTGTAATCGTAAAAATCAATGGCGGAGCCCATTACTTGGTAATTTTTGCATTTGATGGAGTGCGGTATTGGGTAAAAGATCCACTCAGAGATTATACAAGCCAGGATCAGCCACTGTATGGATCATTTTCGGCAGCATTAGTCTTTGGATATTGATACCAATTAGGCCTTTCTTATAGAGGGGAGGATTAATTTCTTCCCTTCTATCACTTTTCAAACCATTATTTTAGACTATAATTAATACGTATTGATAAGAATAAAAATGAATGAAAAACCTCAAAATTTAAGCCGACCAGCTGCGATTATTATATTAGTGGTCATTATCGGATTAATTATTGCAGGAGGATACCTATTACTAGGTCAGAAAAACAAAAATAATATTAATAATAATACGAGTCTTAATCTTAATAGTCAAAGCACTAATACAAGCGATTGGTTAAATTATAAAAATGAAAAGTATGATTATCAATTAAATTATCCTTCTGATTGGAAAATTGAGGTTATAGACGAAAAAAATCCAGATAACGTGATAATTTATACCGAGGAAAGCAATCATACCAAACGTTATCAACTCCAAATTTTAATAGAGGGGAATATTAATCATCTTTCCGCTGATCAATTGATTGAACAGTTGATTAGTAATAATCCACGCAGTATAAAGTGCGCTTCTAAAAAAATAGATAAATACCTAAGTACTTGCGCGAACAATATATTTGTATTTGATGGATATAATGAAGAATTGGATTTAGTGGTTGACGATTTTCATTATCGTATTATTTATCCAGTCGCTGAAGATAATCCTAATTACTATGATCCTCTGGAAAATTATAAAATAGCTCAAGAAATCATTTCAACTCTCACCTTTATTTAATAAAAACGAACAACCATCGTGGGTCGATGGTCGTTCTAGAGAGTAGTATAAATCAGTTTAGAAATTTTGTCAAGCCTTCGGTAAACTCAGGCTTGATGCTGCCTTCGGCTCTGAGGCCTGAGCCTTATCGCTCAGGCTCGATGAGAGCTTGCCAAAGCATCAAGTGGATAACCAAAAAAACAACCTTAGTTGTAAACACGTCGGTTGTTTTTCTGGAGCTTGGTTGATAAAAAGTAATCGACTTACAGTCTTTTTCATCCATAGTCATTCCTACAAAGTAGGAAAAGTTCGGATGGAAAAGCGGTTAATTAAGTAGGTCTTTCCTTTTTTTAAAGCTTATTTTAATTAATAGCATATTTAGGATTTTTGTCAAGAGGGATATGTCTAGTTGGATTTTTGGCTAATTTTAGCCAATAGATAAAACTTTTTGCACAGGGTGAAAGCAAAAATAATTATTTTGCGGGGAAGGTTGGCTCTGGCTGTTGTGGATAAACCGGCAGTCGGAGCCTAAAAACCATTTTTTAATATAAAAAGGTCGAAAATGATTCTTAATAGAGAAAGGCTAAATATATGAATCTTAATAAAGCAGAATTAATCGGCAATTTAGTGGCCGATCCAGTGGTCAAGAGCTTACCCTCGGGATTAGCCCTCGCCAGATTTCGGATGGCGACTAACCATGCTTGGCGTGACAGCAAAACCAAGAAGCTGAATCGCGACGTTGAATATCATCCAGTCATCGCCTGGGGCAGACTAGGAGAAACAATCGGAAAATACTTGAAAAAGGGCGACAAGATTTATTTGGAAGGCCGTTTACAAACTCGAGAGTGGGAAGACAAAAATAAAATTAAGAGGTTTCAGACAGAAATTGTGGCTTCCAATATGATTATGCTCGGCGGCAAGTCATCAAAACCAGACAAAGCGGGTGATGACGTTGTTGTTGAAGAAATAGATGTCACGAAAGCAGTGCCACAGGAAGCGTAACTCATTGATCTTCTTAGCCTTACAGCGAGGGGGAAGTAGGGCTAAGAGACTAATTAGTTAATAAAAAAATATGAAAAATGAAATTACCATCGGCTCCAAAACAGCCGTTGAATTAAATGGAAAATTAAAGTGTTTTGAAATAGTGGCGTTTGATAGTAACCCATCCGAGGGCCGCATTTCTTTTCAATCACCGCTGGCGCGGGCATTAATAGGCCATCGAGTAGGCGAGAAAGTAAAAATAAAACTGCCAACCAATGCCACACTGGAGGCGGAGGTTATTGAAGTTTGGCCAAAAAGTGAGTATGAAGTGCTGATTTTTTAGGTGTGGCTGGTATTGACGCGAAGCTTACGCTTCGCTAGGCCCTAACCGGGAAACCAAAGTTCATTTTAATAATTAAATAATAAACCTATGAAAAATTTTTTTTGTTTTATCTTGGGTATTACAATAGTTACTGGACTAGTTGGCTTCCGAAGTGTTAGCGCTACACCATCCGCACACTTAGTTATCAGCGAAATCCAAACCACTGGCGGCACTGGTTATACCACGGATGAATTCGTAGAGCTTTATAATCCCACTGAAACTGATGTAGGTTTAGCCGGCTGGAAATTAACCAAAAAGACAGCAGCAGGCAAAGAATATGTTTTGGTAGATAATTTTGGCGAAAAGTCAATTAAATCTCATTCATTTTTCTTAATTACGCACCCATCTGGTTATGCCGGACAAACTGCGCCGGATTTATACTACACCACTACCAATTCAATATCAGATAATAATACTGTCATTCTTTATGATGGCGCTGGCCAGATAGTTGATAAAATCGGTTTTGGTTCAACCACTGACTTTGAAGGTGAAACCTTAGGTAACCCGTCTGGCAAAAAAAGTGTGGAAAGAAAAGCTAAAGCTGAATCGACGGTCGAGACCATGGCGGAGGGTGGCAGTGACTACTTCTTGGGCAACGCGGAAGATACTGATAATAATAAAAATGATTTTATTACAAGAGACAATCCGGAACCACAAAATTCATCATCAGAGCCGGAGTATTTAACTTATAAAGTGCCTGACGCTCCTCAAACGCCAACTGATAATGGCGAAACAAAAACTGATGAACAAAAGAATGAGGAGACAGCTGCTTACTCAAATAAAATAATTATTTCAGAGTTTTTTCCTAATCCTGCGGGTAGTGACGATGGCGAGTTCATTGAATTAAAAAACATTGGTGACACTGATATTGACTTAAATGGCTGGAAATTGGGTGATAATAGCTTACGTAAATATATTATGCAAAGTGTCATAATAAAGGCTGGTGAATTTTTATCAATTGATAAAAAGGTTTCTGGCGTAAGTTTAAATAATAATGGCGATGCTGTTAAGCTTTATCAGCCCGATGATAATTTGTTGGCTAAAGTGGAATATAAAACCTGTCAGGAAGGGCAATCTTATAACTTAATCAATGGCCAATGGGTCTGGAGTGATGAAGTGACACCAGGTAAAGAGAATATTCTGAAAATAAAAAATGAACTGCCGGAAGCAGACATGAATTTCCCCAAAGAGGCTAAGGTTCGGATGGAAATTGTCTTTGACGCCTCTGAATCATCTGACGCTGATAACGACAAGCTACAGTATTTTTGGGATTTTGGGGACGGGAAAACAAGCCAAGAAAAAGAAACCAAACACAGCTTTCAAAAAGCTGGCAATTATATGGTTAGCTTAAAAGTGACTGACACTAAAGCTGGCGAGGATAAAATCGCCAGCCAAATTAAAATATCAGATTATGATTATTCAACTAAAATTGTCATTAATGAGCTTTTACCAGCGCCAGCCGGGGATGATAAAGAATTGGAATGGGTTGAGCTTTTTAACCCAGAAAAGCGAGATATTAACCTGGGAGGCTGGCAACTCACTGATATAAAAACATACTATCAATTCCCAGCGGACAAAATTATTAAAGCTAATAACTACTTAGTGATTAAAAGAAAAGAAAGTAAAATTGTGCTAAACGATTCGGGCGATAAACTATTTCTGATTGACCCCAATAAAAAAATAATCAATGGCGTGGAATATCAATCAGCAAAAAATGATTTAGCTTTTGCTAGGCTCGATAATCATTGGACCTGGACTGAAAAACCAACACCAGACAAGAAGAATGAGTTTATCATTACTGAAGCCGAGGGAGATAGTGGGGCGTCGGAAACTAGCCAGGATGTCGCAGTTACTGAAAATGTAATTAATGAAACACCGATTGAATTAAAAATTTCACAGGTTAATGAAAATTACCTTAAAAAGTTATTAACTATAACTGGTGATATAGAAAGAATAAGCGGTTTAAATATTTATCTTACTGATGTAGAAGGCAATGGCTTGAGAGTTTATATCCAAAATAAAACAGGCATCAAAAAGCCTGAATTAAAACAAGGCGATTCGCTGACAGTCACTGGCATACTGGATAAAACAGAGGCTGGATTGCGTTTGCTGCCACGCAAGCAAGAAGATATTGTTTTGGCGCAGAAAGTGGAAGCTGGTCAAGTATTGGGTGCAGCTACTGAAAAACAAGATGTTGCCGTGCCAACTGATAACAAGAGTCAGCCAGTTAAGATATATCTTTTAGTTACAGCGATTGCATTAGCCGTAATTTTAGCTGGACTATTTTTAAGAAATTATTTTGTTAAAAGGAAACAGTTATAAATCCAAACAAAATAAGGGGCAAGCCCCATACGTGCTAGCCCCTTATAAGAAAGGAGCAACCTTTTTCTTTTTGTTTTGATTTACACTATAATTATAGCGCAAAAATTGGGTTTTGTCAATAGTTTATGTAAAAAATATAACCCACCTATTTTAAATCTAAGGTGGGTTTTTGGTCATTACGAAAGGCGCAAAGAGGAGATTCCTCTCCTAGCTTATAAGGACATTTCATAGAATCGCGGAATCTTTCGTCAAGTATAGGCGATTGGCACTTGCCTTTATCGCTGCGAAAAGGGCAATTTGATTTTTGATTCAACTTCCCTCCTCATTTTTTAGTTGAAGAAATTTTTTTACCTTTTTAATATTAACTTGACTGCCACTATCGCAATCGGCTTTGCTTAATTCAACGATTTGCAAAGGCAGGTCTAATCTGATTTTTTCCCTTAGAATTTTCACCAGCTCTACGCCCATGGCAAGTTCTTGACGGCAGGCAATGGCGACTATAGCCGCCGGTCTCTCTTTTTTTAAGATAGACTCAACGACGCTACCACCGGAGATAATATAAATATTTTTATATTTTAGACGCTTCGCCTCATTGACTATTTGATTTACTTGGCAATGATCATGACAATGCAGACAAATCAACCCCTTTCCCTTGACACGTTCTTCTTGGCAAGAGCCAATGCGTCTTAGGCAGTGGGAGACTAGCAATATTCTTTTATAAAAAGGTACTTTTTTAAATTCTTCTCGCCATAATTTATTTACTTCTGCAACATCTATTTCCGCTATTTTAATATTTTGTTTAGACAATTTTCCTCCTGGCTGATTTTTTGTTAAGAAACGATTTCTATTAAATTTAGCATATATGTTTTATTTGTCAAACATCAGTTTAATAAATTAGCCAAAATTACAAAAAAACCGCTATAGTAAATTTAATGCTACAGCGGTTTAAGACTGTTTTTAATCATTGGCTGCCGGAGCCAATGCTTATCTGTCTGCACGTGGCTTTCCCTGACATATTTAGCCACAGACTGATGAAATCGGTAAAACGGAAAAGACTCAGCAAGCCGGATCACATAACCTTCGCAGGGGTCGCCATCATAAGTTTTGGTGTAGAGGTTGCGTATTAACTTTTCCTGATAAAGACCTTGATAAATAACTGGCACAGTCGCTAGCCCTAATTGTTTAGACCATTTGACTGTCTCTGGCCAGGAAAGGCAGATATTTTTGTCATCCCAAATTGAAAAAACTAAGAAATAAGCAGGTAAGTATAGATAATGGATGGTATGCTTGGCATATAAGTTCTCACCGCATACGCGCCAGTCATCAGGAATTTGATAGCGTATCTTGGCCCATAGATTTTTAATCCAGTCACGTGAAAGATGACCGCTTAAGAAATCAGTTGAGCGGGCGTGGATAGTGTGAGGATATAGGTTAGTATTCTCGCCATCCATTTTAATGCTAACCACCACCATCTTGCCCTGAAAATGATTAGTGTTATTTAAAATTAAATCATCGCGCGCCCGGCCAGGCGACCACGGCAGATGCTTGATGCGAGGATATTTGTAAAGAGCCATTTCATCAACTCCTTTTAAAAGGTTTCATACTATTATACACTATTAAATTATCCTGTCAAGCTCCTTACGCTTCTAATATGCAAAAACAGTCCAAAATTGGCAGAAATAAAAAGCTCCTTTTGGGGAGCTTTTTCTCGGATTACAAAAAAATCCAAAAATTTTGTCAATATTTTTTAAAAATTTAAACCCACCTATATTGCAAGGCGGGTTTGGTGTGAATTTAAGGAGGATTTTACTCAATTTTTATTAAGCTAGCTGGAACTTTCTCCTTATGCTTAGCGAATATTGCTTTAATTTCTGAAGAGGAACGCTTTAGTTCATCGGTAATGGGTGGTAGGGAGTAAGGAGTCTCCGAAGATTCTGGGTCATCTTTAATATAGAGGATGTCCCTTATGTGAAGAAATAGTCTCAAGAAGGTGTTAGCTTTTTGATCATATTCAGAAATACTTGGCTTCTGTTTTTGTGTTTCACGAGGATGTTCTTGGCTTTGTACGTGCTCCTTAAGTTTTCTTTCATACTCATCCCAGTAACTCATTCTTTTCTTCCAGAGTAGTGCAAAGAGTTCATCGATAAAAGCCTGGTGTTTATCATAACCCATAAAACCTCCTTTAAGTAAAAGAACTTTATTGTTTTTTTATCTTATTCCTTGCCTTTAAAAATGTCAAGGTTCTAATTGTCGGCCAGATTTACTGGTCTCGTCAGGCATTTGAAAGCAATTGGCAGATTTTTGGAAATGCGGGAGTGGTGGTGAGGTAAAAAATTTGACACCAGCCAAATGATTAGTTAAGATAAACCCATATTACTTCCCCAAATAATCGGGGAGGTTTTTTTATGAAAAATGAAAGACATTATTATGTATACATTATGACCAATAAAGGGGATACGGTATTTTATACCGGTATCACTGGTGATTTGTTTACGCGAGTTTTTCAGCATAAAAAAGAAAGAAGTCCAAGGGTTTACTAGTAAATATAATATTAAGAAACTTGTTTATTACGAAGAATTTGACAATGCTTACGATGCTATTCTGCGCGAGAAGCAGCTTAAGAATTGGCATCGCCAATGGAAGTTAGACTTAATTAGAAAACATAATCCAACATTTAGGGACCTATCAGAAGATTGGTTATGAAAAACAAAAAGACCCTGAAACGCTTTGATCACTGAGACTCTGAATTAAATTCAGAGTGACTATTCTATCATTGGTCATGCTGAACTTGATTCAGCATCTCATTCTAGTTTATTGTTTTAGGGTCTTTTTTATGGTGTGTGGATAATGGCCATTGACATCGCTATCAAACTGCGCTAGTATTTGGTATTACATTGGTAAATCATTGCACTTTTTATATTCGTAAGGTAGCCATAGCCAAAAGGCACTGACATATTGGTATTTTCTGGCTATGACTACCACGGTGGCAGTCTGTTGGCAAAAAACCCTCAAATGAAGGAGGATGACGACATGGCAAAAACCATGACCCCATCCGTAATGACCGATGGCCAAATTGAAAGGGCTATCGAAATCTTCCGTGCACAATTGCGGAAGCACCAGAATGAACTACCGTCTGAGGCAGTCCAGATTGTGCTCGGCCAATCAAAACTCGGACACGAATTGTTAGCGGTTCTCCGCAAGCGCGTCGAAGCGGTACGCGGAACCATCGTGACGGTAGACCGCTCGGTTCGCCCCACCTATCCCTACTGGATGGACAAGGTGATACATCTCGAACTGGAAAACACAGGTCCCAGCAAGTACGACCTGGTCAGAAATGTATTACTGTGGCTCCACGACGATCAAAAAAAGGGCGGCAGAACTACTGGGCAGACTATCTACGACTATCTGAAAAAGCACGACATGCTCAAATCGTGCCTGGGCCTGCAAGACGCCTTAGCGATCCAAAAGCTAGGCGTAGCCGTATTTCAGAAGGTATTCGGCAACAACGTCGTTTATTTTTGGAAGTCAGTTGTGTGGAGCCGCGGTGAAGAGCTCAACATCCCGCATCTCTATGTGCGCGATGGCGAGGTGGTACTGGACTGGTTCATGCACCTCCGTTACTATTTCGACAGCCACCACCCTGCGGTTCGCTTCGCAAGTAGCTAAGTCCCTTGGAGGATTATTAATGTTTTGCGAGGCGTATCAAATATATCTGATGCGCCTCCTTTTATTTTTGTCAAAATTTGGATTCGCCTTAATCATAAAAAGTTGGTAAAATAGTAGTGCTATGCCCAAACACCATCAAAAATTTATCATTATAGATGCTAATGCAGTATTGCACAGGAGCTTTCATGCTTTGCCGCCGCTGTCCACCAAAAAGGGCATGCTGATTAATGCTGTTTATGGTTTTGTCACGACCTTGTTGAAGGCGATGAGGGAATTTAAACCTGATTATATCGCGGTGGCGTTTGACCGCAAAGCGCCGACTTTTCGGCATGATGAATATGAGCAGTATAAGGCGAAGCGCGTCAAAGCGCCGCAGGAATTTTATGACCAGATTCCTCTGGCGCATCAGGTGCTGGACGCGTTGCGCATCCCTGTTTTTGAAATGGATAAATATGAAGCTGATGACATTATCGGCACGGTTGTCGCGGAAAATGAAAAAAAAGACGTGGAAAATATTATTGTCACCGGCGATATGGACACTTTACAGCTCATTGATGACCACACCAAAGTCTACACTTTGCGGCGGGGATTGTCTGACACCGTGACTTATGATGAAGATATGGTCAAGCAGCGCTACGGTTTAGCGCCTAGCCAGATGATTGACTTCAAGGCGATTGCCGGTGATCCTTCGGATAATATACCCGGTGTGAAAGGCATTGGCGAAAAAGGCGCCATAGATTTATTAAAGGAATACAAAACTCTAGAGGGTATTTACGAAGCCATTGATAAAAAGGGCGATAAGGTTAAAATTAAACCGCGCAATTTAAAATTGCTCAAAGAGCAGAAAAAAGAAGCATTTATGAGCAAAAAGCTGGCGACTATTGTCAGAAACGCACCAGTCAAATTTAAGTTAGAGGATTGCCAAGTTCAGCCCTATGACCGCGATAAGGTTTTTCAATTGTTTCAGGAGCTGGAATTCAAAAGCTTATTAGGCAGGTTGCCGTCAGTGGAGCAAAAATTAGAGTTTGCGCCGAGTGATAAGCCAAGTGAAACCGCGCCAGCTCAGAGACCGATGAAAAAAATCGGCGATAAACGAGAAAATTATAAATTAATTGATAATGATAAGGATTTTGACGCATTTTTCAAAGATTTGAAAAAACAAAGAGCGTTTGCAGTAGATACAGAGTCAACCAGTATTGATCCGTTTCGCGCGGAACTTTTGGGTATAAGTTTTGCTTGGCAGCCCAAGGAAGCTTATTTTGTCTACACCAAGGGTCATAAAGCTTGGCTGAAAGATTTAAAGGTTATTTTGGAAAATAAGCTGATAGAAAAATACGGCCATAATTTAAAATATGACATTGCCATGCTCAGACAAGCTGGCATTAGTTTAGAGCCAGCGACTTTTGATACCATGGTCGCTTCCTATCTCTTGAATCCAGGGACGCGGGCGCATCGCTTGGATGATTTAGTTTTTACCGAGTTTGGCCATCAAAAAATATCCATTGAATCGCTGATTGGCAAAGGTAAAAAACAGTTGCCGATGGATACTGTGCCCAAGCAAAAATTATCTGATTACTCTTGTGAAGACGCTGATTACACCCTTCAGCTTTATCAGGTTTTTAAGGAAAGACTGGAAGAGCAGAATATTTATGGTTTATTCCAAAAAATGGAAATGCCATTGGTGCCAGTCTTAGAGCAAATGGAAGAGAACGGCTTTAAAATAGATATAAAATTTTTAGGCAACATGGCCAAGAAAGTGGCTAAGAAAATTCATGAATTGGAAACGAAAATTCACCAAAAAGCTAAATCTAAATTCAATATTAATTCACCGCTCCAGCTCAAAGAGATTTTGTTTGAAAAGCTTAAAATTGATACCAAAGGCATTGGTAAAACTAAGACAGGGCTTTCCACGGCGGCGGCGGAGCTGGAAAAAATGGTGAATGCTCATCCCATCATTTCTTTGATTATGGAATACCGCGAACTGTCCAAACTGCAGTCCACTTACATTGAAGCCTTGCCCAGATTGGTGAACCCAAAGACAGACAGAGTCCACACCAGTTTTAACCAAACCATTACCGCGACAGGCAGGCTTTCCTCTTCAGAGCCGAATTTACAGAATATTCCCATTCGTGGAGAATTAGGCAAGGAAATCCGCAAAGCTTTCATCGCAGAGAAGGGTAATAAAATTATTTCCGCTGACTATTCACAGATTGAATTAAGAATTATTGCCTCCTTGGCGGGCGATGAAAAAATGATCAGTTCATTCAGAAAGGGTGAGGACATTCACAAGCGCACGGCCTCAGAAATTTATGAGGTTCCGATTGATAAGGTTACGCCTGATATGAGAAGCGGCGCCAAAGAAGTGAATTTCGGCATACTTTATGGCATGGGCGTGGGCGGTCTAGCCGAGCGCAAAGGGATTACCCGGGAGAAAGCGCGGGCTTTTATTGAAAAATATTTTACCGTTCATCAGCCTATTTTGGAATACTTGGAAAATACCAAGACGCTGGCGCATGAGCAGGGGTTTGTGGAAACTTTGTTTGGCCGCCGGCGCTTGTTGCCTGAAATAAACTCCTCCATGCCCCAAGTGCGCGCTGCCGCGGAAAGAATGGCTGTTAATCTGCCCATTCAAGGCACGGCAGCTGACCTGATTAAGCTGGCGATGATTGCTATTCAGAATAAATTGCCAAAAGTCAGCCCAGCCGCTAAGATGATTTTACAGGTGCATGATGAACTAGTTTTTGAAGTGCCGGAAAAAGAAGTTAAACAAGTGGCTAAGCTCATCGCCGAGGAAATGGACAGCGTTTATAAATTAAGAGCGCCGATTAAAACAGAGGTGGCTTATGGTGATAATTGGGGTGATTTGGAAGACATTGAAATTTGAAAAAGAAAAGCCGACCTAAGTCGGCTTACTATCGAGGCGTGAAAGAAAAGTTTGAGTGAGGACAAATCTTTTACTTTGCTCCTTTGTAATTCCACTGCTAGCAAGATGATGATAAAGAGCATAGTTTATTTCCCTTTTGTTTTTTATCTCCTTGTTTTCTAATATACCCAGTATTTCCTCATGCGTTGGCCCTTTTCTAGAGTTAATATGGTAAATAAATACTACGGCAAAGATTCGCAGAGCAGTAAAACGGATGTGGTGCTTGTTAATTATAGCCAGCATCTTCTTCGCCCTTCCTTCCGTATCTAAACCTACAAAATCCTCAATTGTTTCATTCTTAAGTTTATTAGCAAAGTGCTGGCAGTATTCTGGAAGAAGCAATTTTACCTCCTTTCTAAAGTTTATTTCGGTTTTATAGAGATAATTTATTTTATCTAACTTACTAAATATTGTCAATAGTCTATATGATTATTTTTCTTCACGGACCTGATACTTATCGCTCCAGACAGCAATTAAAATTTTACAAGGAAGGATTTGTTAAAAAATATGATCCTTCCGGTTTGAATTGCACGGTGCTAGACGGGGAGAAATTAACTTTTTCTGATTTTCGCAAAGCATGCGGTGCGACTGGTTTTTTGTCAAAAAAGCGTATGATTATTGTCGAGAATTTATTTTCAAAAAACAAGGATAAGAAAATTCAGCATGAGATTATTGAATATATAGATCATGAATTTAGTAAAGATAATGTATTAATCTTTTGGGAGGAAGAACCAGATGAATGGCGAGAAAGAAAGAAATTTGAAGCGGCGCTTCTTTATAAAATATTGATGAAAGAAAAACAGGAAGGTTTTCCCTTTTTAATTGGCGAAACATTGAATAGATGGATTCGTACAGAAGTGACTAGAAACAAGGGGAGAATTGATAATGCGGCCATATTAGAACTGGCCAGCCTGGTTGGTTCTGACTTATGGGCGATGAAAACTGAAATAGAAAAGCTAACTAATTATAAAAATAAAAATATCATTACTGCTAATGATGTCAGAACTATGGTAAAAACTAAATTTGATGAAAATATTTTCCATCTTACTGATGCGCTATCTGAAAAGAATGCTAAGAATTCCTTAAAATTATTGAATGACCAAATGAGGTCAGGCGCTCATCCCCTTTATGTTTTAACCATGTTGGTTAGACAATTTAGAATTTTACTCCAGGTTAAAGAAATTTTGAATCAGGAAGAAAATTATTATACAGTGGCTTCACGATTAAATTTGCATCCGTTTGTCGCCCAAAAAGCGATTAAAGAAGCCCGTCGCTTTACTTTGAATGAATTAAAAAAAATCTATCAAAAGTTGCTTGAGATAGATATTAAATTAAAAACTAGTCAGGATGATCCGCGAGTTTTGTTTGATTTGTTGGTGATGAAGGTATGTAGCCAATAGCTATTTCAGATTATTAAGTCTTTTCATCAGCCGCGACTTTTTACGTGACGCTGTATTTTTTTTAATAATTCCCTTTTGTGCTGCTTTATCGAGGGCGATAATAGCTTTCTTTATTTCTTCTTTAGCTTCATCTTTCTTTTTAGCCTCTATTAGTTTGCGACTTTTTTTAATTAAAAATTTCAGGCTATCCTTAACCTTTTTATTATGAATTGTTCTTTTTTTAGTTTGCCGCCAATGTTTGGAGGATGCTTTTTTTATAGGCATATATTTAATTTTGAAAACCCCTTTTTGAAAAAGCGGTTTTCAGCAGCTTTCCGTAAAAGCTTTTGTATCGCTCGGCCCGGGACCCACAAGACCCGTGGCCTCGCGATAAATTACTTTTAATTAATTATAAATTACTTATTTTAGTTTAGCAGAATGTTTTTTATTTGGCAAGAGCTTTTTAATAATGGAGCTTTTGAATTGCCTCGGCTTAAACGGTTTTAAGCGAATCACTTTAGTTTTTAGCTTCAATTTTTTCAATACTTTTGGCAAATCATTGATGAAAAATTGTTGGTCATAGCCTAAACAAATAATGTCAGGCTTAATTTTTTCAATAATATCATATTTTTTGCGCAGGTTGTGCTTGCCAAGAATTACTTTGCTAACTATTTTTAGTTTTTTTACATTTAACAGTCGTTCTTTCTCGTTTTGGTGAGGCCAAAATTCCTTGAGTTTTTTAACAGTATGGTCGCAGGCAACCACCGTAATTAAAAAATCGCCCTGTTTTTTTGCTTGCTTTAAGAAACTGACGTGGCCAGGGTGGAGAAGGTCGAAGGTGCCGAAAACGAGGACTTTTTTCATATTTACCCCCACACCAAATTAAAATAGTTATAAAGTGTTTATTAACCTATTTATTATATTATATACTATTTGCAAAAATTAGTATTATATTAAATTTTGGTGTGGGGGTGTACATAATTTGACGAAATTAGTCTTTAGGTATAAACTGGAGTATTCACAAGAGAAAATATCAAAAATAATAACAAAGAAAGCTATTTAAAATTATGGAGGTGAAATATGTGTGGATTTTTGGGTTTGGCAGGCGGTGATTCTACGCGTGAATTAGTCGAAGCTTTTAGTAGGGCGATGCCTCGCATTCAACATAGAGGGCAAGAGAGCGCTGGTGCCTCTTGGAGCAACGGCGAAAACGTAGATGGTCATAAAGGAATGGGTTCGGTGCCTGCTGTTTTTACTAAGGAGGAATTGGAAAGAATTATAAAATATGGTGCCCAGATGATTATTGGTCATACCCGCTACTCCACTTCAGGAGGAAGTTCAGATGTTAATGCACAGCCACATTGGCTAGAGGATTATCGTGGTCGCACAGCGATTGCCTTAAATGGCGATGTTGTTGAATTAGCTAAGCAAAAGGATGAGTTAAAAAAAGTGGGCGCTTTGTTTCGTACAGAAAATGATGCTGAATTCATTTTAAAAAAGATATACCATATTATTGATCATGATCGTCCTGATTGGAAAGAAGATTTTATCTACGGCATTCGAACAATGATGCAAACAACACGCGCCACTTACTCCGGTGGTTTATTAACCGGACCGCAACTTTATATTTTCCGTGACCCGCATGAGAATCGGCCACTTTTTATTGGCCGGCGAAACAGCCTTTTTGTGGCGGCTTCCGAGACTTGTGTTTTTAAACAAATTGGCGCTGAAGTAGAAAGGTCAGTCAATGGCGGAGAAATTATAAGTGTTAGACCAAATGGAGAGTGGAGCTCTATTCAGGCAGTGCCTCGAGGAAAATGTGCTCACTGCATTTTTGAAAAAATCTATTTTGCACGGCCTGATAGCATTGCTTTTGGTCAAGAAATCTGTGCTCGATTCAGGCGTCGCCTGGGAGTTAAAATGAAGCAATACGAAATTGAGCGTTTTGGCAAAAGCACAGAGGTTGATTGCGCCTGCGCTGTTCCGGATTCTGGTAACTACTTCACTGAAGGATATGCAGTAGCCAGAAGGATCCTCCCACGTTATCTTTTTGTCAGAGACCCCTATATCGCTAGAACTTTTATTATGCCCGGTCAGGATTCACGTCGAACTGTTGCAATACGAAAATATGAAGCTCTAGATGACATAGCTGAAGGAATTTATACAGCCGATGGTGAAGAGCTTATTCCGCCAATGAAAAAAATTGTTATAGGCGAAGATTCAATTGTTCGGCTAACAACACTTTTGGCTTTAATTGAAGACAAGGTAAAGAAAGCCGGCATCGAAGAGATTCATGTACGAATTAGCGCGCCGCCGATTATTGCACCTTGTTATTATGGTATTGATATGAAGAGACCAGAGGAGCTTATCGCGGCCACTAATTCTGTGGAAGAAATCCAAAAGAAGTTGGGCGTTGCCTCATTGCTTTATCTGCCGCTGGCAAAGCTTGATGAGGTCATCAAAGAAGGTGGCGAGGATCCAGAAGATTACTGCCGCGCCTGCTTTAGTGGCAAATACCCAATCTAAAAACAACCCATAATAGACCGCCCTGTGCTTGTTGAAGGGCGGTTTTTTTATCCCCCCACCAACTTTATAATTACCCTAAAAAGAAGTTAACTTTTTTAATGGATCAGCTTTATCCTTAAATTAAAGTCTATATTAAAGTTGGTGGGGGGATAAACTTGACTTTACGCAAAACCCTTGATAATCTATATTACGCATTGTTCTTTTACATTAGAAAGGAGGTAGAGTATAAAAATGAAGCAATTTCGTGTACAGGACAAATCACTAGATCGCTATCTGAAAGAGATAGGAGAATTTTCTTTGATTCCTCCAGAAGAGGAAGTGGAGTTAGCTAAAAAAATCAAAAATGGAGACGAAGAAGCTTTACAGAAGCTGACGAAGGCTAATTTAAGGTTTGTAGTCAGCGTGGCAAAAAAATATCAAAACCAGGGACTTTCCTTAGCTGATTTAATTAATGAAGGCAATATTGGTCTGATAAAGGCAGCCAAGAGGTTTGATGAAACAAGAGGATTCAAATTTATTTCTTACGCTGTCTGGTGGATTAGGCAGGCTATTCTTCAGGCATTAGCAGATAACTCAAGAGTTGTTAGATTGCCCTTAAATCGAGTTGGAACATTGCATAAGATTGGCAAGATGTCTAGTTCATTAGAGCAAGAGCTTGGCTCTACTCCAACACCTAAAGAAATTGCTGAAAATCTGGAACTGAGTGAACAAGAGGTGGTTGATACGCTGAAAGCAGGCTACAATGCTTTGTCGTTGGATAAAAGTTTATATGATGAAGATGGCGATGAAGACTGGATTGATAACTTTGAAGATAAATTGCAGGCCGCACCTGATGAGGATATGCTACGTGAATCCTTAAGATCAGAGATCGAGAGAGCTTTAAGAACACTTACACCACGTGAAGCCCAGGTGATTGCCCTCTACTTCGGTCTAAATAACAAAGAAAGAATGACACTCGAAAAAGTTGGCGCGCAGTTTGGTTTAACTCGCGAGAGGGTTAGGCAAATCAAAGAAAAAGCTATAAAAAAGTTACGTCACGTTTCTCGTAGTAAAAAATTAATGGATTATCTAGCCTTGTCTTAGCGAAGCGTCTTTCAGAACAAGAAGGACGCTTTTTTCTTTCCAATTTTTTTCCTTAGTTTTCTTGCCTTAATAAATTATGATTAAATTGCTTATATCTTGATGCTTCGGCGTACTCAGCATCAAGCCTGAGTTTATCGAAGGCTTGACAATAATTTGCTAATTGTTAAGATTGAGTAATTAGGTAAAATATAGTAAAAAACCGTTTATTTAAAAACATAAGGAGGTGTTAAATGCAGAGATTTAAAAGTATTAAGAAGAGATTAGCTGAACGCATGTCTAGATTAGGCACGGAAACAGCTTTTGAGGTTTTAAAGATGGCGCAAGAATTAGAGCGCAAGAAATGTGTGAAAGTTATTCACCTACAAATTGGCCAGCCAGACTTTCCAACACCAGATGAGATTATTGAAGCAGCAACCATTTCTCTAAATGCTAAGGAGACTGGCTACTCTCCTTCTCCGGGCATTCCTCAATTAAGGGAAGTAATCGCCAAGAGTGTTTCTGCATCAAGAGAAATCAAAGTTAAGCCAGAGAATGTAGTTGTTACAGCTGGCGGCAAGTTTGTTATACCTTCAGCAGTTAATGCGCTGGTTAATAAGGGCGAAGAAGTAATTTATCCAAATCCTGGCTATCCTATTTATGAGTCATGGTCTGACTTCATGCATTGTAAGCTTGTGCCAATTCAACTGAGGGAAGAAAATGATTTCAGGCTTGATGTTAAGGAGCTAAGGAAATTGGTCACCCGAAAAACAAAGCTGATTATTATTAATTCTCCTCAAAATCCCACTGGCAGTGTTTTGACAATCGATGATTTAGAAGCCATCGCAGAAATAGCGAAGAAACGTGACCTGATTGTTTTATCTGATGAATGTTACGGTAGGATAATTTACGATCAAAAGTTTTCCAGCATTGCTTCTCTGCCTGGCATGCAAAAAAGGACAATCATTCTGGATGCCTTTTCGAAAACATACGCCATGACAGGCTGGAGGGTTGGTTACGGCATCATGCATAAGGACCTCGCGCCTTATTTTGCCAGGTTAGTTACTAACAATTACTCCTGCCTCCCTATTTTTACACAGAAAGGAGCTATCGCGGCTTTAGAGGATAAAACTGGCAATATTGAAAGGCAAGTAGCGGCCATGGTTGCCGAATTCAAGCGGCGAAGGGATTATCTGGTTTCCGAAATCAATAAGATACCCAGATTATCCTGTAAATTGCCGGGCGGAGCATTTTACTTGCTTGTGAATATTAAAAAAACAGGTTTGGAATCTGATGAATTTTTTGACCGCTTGTTATATGAGGCTTTTGTCGCTGGTTTATCAGGCACTGCTTTTGGTAAGTTTGGCGAAGGATATATAAGACTTTCCTACGCAAACTCCATGGAAAATATCAAAGTAGCTATAGAAAGAATCAGGGATTTTGTTAGAAAGCTATAGGTTATTTCCAATCCCGCACCAATTAAGGGCGCGGGATTTTTTTACCCCCACACCAATTACCATAAATGATTGTCGAAATATATTTTTTAACTTGATGAATATTAAAGATTTAGTAAGTTAATAAAAATAATTGGTGTGGGGGTAAACTTGACAAATTAAAATAAATCATCTAAAATTAAATAAAACAAAAACAATGACAAGGAGGCGGTGGTGAAAATAATCAAAAAAATTTTAGAAAGAGGTGAAAAGATTAGAAATGCTATCGAACAGGTAGGAAGTTGGAAAGATAAAAGAGTAGTGCATAAGTATAAAGATGAGGGAGAAGGTACTGTGATAGAAGATGATTGTCGCGGTGCCGTCACAGTTTTATGGGATGGCGGAAAGAAGGAGTTAGGAGTAATAAAAGATAATCTTAAATTAATACCTAGTACCTTATAATTGCGAGGAACAATGAAAAAAAATAAATCCCAAGCCGATTTCAGTCTTGGGGTTTTATTTTGATTGTTTCTTGACGGGAAACTAACACCCTGCTAAGATAGAATAAATTATGAATTGACCTTTAACAATAAAATTAATGAAGGGATTTACAAAGGAGGAAAAATGGAAGAGTTTATACCTCAAAAAACCATTCGAATACCACCCTCTGTATTAGTTGATGTTTCGGGCATGTTACCGATAATTCATACCGAATATTTTCAGAAATTAATTGAGCGAAAACAATTAGGTTTGGCTTACAAAGTTTATCCAGGTGGCACGCATACAAGATTTGAACACTCATTGGGCACGCTCCACATTACAAGAAAAATCATCAGACATTTTAAAATGGCTGATCAAGAGCTTACCAGAGCACTAGAGGTTTATGCGCTCTTGCATGACGTAGGCCATGGACCTTTTTCTCATGAGATTGAGCCTGTTCTGCGATCAAACCACAAAGAAAGAGGGGCAATTCGTATTCAAGAAATGGAAGAAGAAATATCCCAATATGCAGATTATGATTTGGTTTTAAAACTTTTTCAAGGCAAGGACCCATTTTGTCAAATTGTGAGAGATAAAAATTTCGGCGCTGATAAAATTGACTATTTACAAAGAGACGCTCTACATGTTGGCTATGAACTGGGATTAAATACCGAAACAATTATAAAATATCTTCAGTATCAGGCAGGTTATTTAGGTGTTGATGAGAAATCGAAAGAAGAGATTATGGCTTATCAATTTAGTTTTTTGCGTATGTACATTCGGATATATATGCAAAAGACTGTGAAGATATTTGCGAGAATGTTTCAGCGAGCTCTAACTGAATATTTAGAAAAAGGACATGACGAGGAAAGCATCTGGGAAATGACTGATGCGGACATTAAGGCATTATTGTCCGGACATTCTCTGATGAATTGTATCCGTAATAGAAAACAGCTTAAGACAGCAGCTGTTTTTAAGATTGATGGCTATGAAAAGGAAGAAAGAGTGGGTAATCGCGGCTACCCTGTTTATGGCATTGAGCCAAATCTTCTATTATTTTGGAGTAAACAGATTGACAATCCAAAATTTTTGCTCAAGTTGGAAAAACAGTTAGAAGCTGCGTTGGGATTAGAAAGAGACAATCTTATTATTGTTCAGCCAAATTTCTACGAGAAACTTATTCCCAAAGATGTTTTACTCTATCGCAAAGGCAAAGGGGAATTCGAATCCCTTTTTGAACAGGTAACTTCACACCCCATTAGTCTCAAGGAAATGGCTGACCGCGCCTTTTATATACGTGTGGCTATTGTTCCAGATTTTCTCGCCACGGTAAGAAATTTTAATTTTAAGAATTTCTTTGGGGAGCAAATATAGCATATTGGTAGTTGAAGGGTATTGATTTCTAAAAATCCCAAGCCGATTTTGGTCTTGGGATTTTATATTATGTCAAAACTTACGCTTCCGGAGAAGTTTTAGCGTTTGAATTTCTTTTTCTTATCACCAAGAGTGCTTAATAGCTTAATTTGATCCCTGATTAGCGCTGCTTTCTCAAACTCTAAATTTTGCGCCGCGATTTCCATTTGATTTTGTAAATCCTCAAGCAGGTGCGGGATTTCTCCTTTGGGAACTTCGGCAATAGGTGGCACAGTTATTTCAGCCGCGGCTTTGGCCCCAGCCAACCGTGTTTCCTTGATAGCCTTTTGGATAGATTTTGGGGTGATATTATATTTTTTATTGTAGGTTTCCTGAATTTTTCGGCGGCGGTTGGTTTCGTTAATGGCGCGCTTCATGGAGCCGGTCATCGTGTCTGCATACATAATAATATGGCCGTCTAGGTGCCGGCTGGCGCGGCCCATGACCTGGATTAAGGCAATGTCAGAGCGTAAAAAACTTTCCTTGTCCGCGTCCAAAATGGCGATTAAGGAAACCTCTGGTAAGTCCAAGCCTTCCCTTAGTAAGTTAATGCCGACGATGACATCATATTTGCCTAAGCGTAAGTCTCTTAAAATTTCCAAGCGCTCAAAAGTATCCACTTCAGAATGCAGATATTGAGCTTTGATGTTTAATTCTACTAAATAGTCAGCCAAGTCTTCAGCCATACGTTTGGTTAAAGTCGTTACTAAAACGCGTTGCTTCTTCTGGATGCGCTTTTTAATTTCCTCCATTAAGTCATCAATTTGGTTTTTCGTTGGCTTAATTTTAATGGTCGGATCCAAGAGTCCAGTCGGTCTGATTAGTTGTTCCACGACTTGTTTTGATTTTTTTATTTCATATTCTTTAGGCGTCGCTGAAACATAAACAACTTGATTAATTTTCTTGTCAAACTCAGCAAACTTTAACGGTCTATTATCCAAGGCAGATGGCAGTCTAAAGCCAAACTCCACCAGCACTCCTTTGCGCGAGCGGTCACCTTCATACATGCCGCCGATTTGCGGGACAGTCATGTGAGACTCATCAATGAAAAGTAAAAAATCTTTTGGGTAGAAGTCTATTAATGTATAAGGCGGCTGGCCGGGTTTTCTTCTGTCAAAATAGCGAGAATAATTTTCAATGCCATTGCAAAAGCCGGTTTCTTTAAGCATTTCCAAATCATATCTAGTTCTTTGTTCAATTCGTTGCGCTTCCACTGGTTTATTTTGCTGTTTAAAATAGGCGACTTGTTTCTTCATGTCCTCTTCAATTTCTTTTAAAGCCAAATCAAAAATGTTTTCCGGAGCAATATAGTGCCGGGCTGGGCAAATGTCCACTTCTTTTAAATTTTGGATAACTTTACCGGTTAAAGAATCAACTTCGGATATTTTTTCAATCTCATCGCCAAAAAACTGGATTTTGTAAAGGTTATTTTCAGAGAAAGCTGGAAAAACTTCCAAAATGTCGCCCAAAACCCGGAAGCGGCCGCGCCAGATATCAGTTTGGTTTCTGGTGTAGCGAATATCAGAGAGGCCTAATAATATTTTATCGCGTTTTTCTTTCTGGCCGACTTTGAGCCTGACAGTTTCTGCCTTATATTCAGTGGGCGAGCCTAAACCATAGATACAGGAAACGGAAGCCACAATAATCACATCTTTTCTGGAGAGTAAGGCTTGCGTAGATGCATGGCGTAATCTATCTATTTCCTCATTCATTTGCGTGGCTTTTTCAATGTAAGTGTCAGTGCTCGGAATATAGGCTTCTGGCTGGTAATAGTCGTAATACGAAACAAAATAATTCACCGCATTATCCGGAAAGAAATCCTGAAACTCACTCGCCAGCTGCGCGGCTAAGGTTTTGTTATGTGAAATTACTAAAGTCGGCTTTTGGATTTGCTGGATAACGTTGGCCATGGTAAAAGTTTTTCCAGAACCAGTAACACCCAGCAAAACCTGGTCGCGATAGCCTTTTTTGAGGCCAGCCGTGAGTTTTTTGATGGCGTCAGGCTGGTCGCCGGTTGGCTTAAATTTAGATATAAGCTTAAATTTTTGCATTAGTTTATAATAAATTAACTAAGCTGTTTTTGTGCTATAAAACCCTGAGCCCATCGGGTCTGAGACCCTCGGGGTCGAATGATTTGCCGAAGGGTTGGCTTAAACTTAGATTTTAACTTGAATTTTGGCATTAGTTTTAGAAATTAATCTAGACTTCTATTATTCCATAAAACCCTGAGCTAGTCGAAGGGTGGGTTTGAATTTGGATTTGAGTTTGAACGGCATAAGATATATTTAGTTTAACAAAAAACTCGTCTTTCGACGAGTTAATTTCCATTATCTTCCAATAATTTTTCAATTGGTGGCCCTTCATTAAAACCATATAAAACCCAACGTACAACCACACCAATAGGCATAGATAGCGCAGCTATTAAATGGAAAAAAATCTTCCATTTTCGGCTAAATTCACCGCGAAGAACACATTTTTCACAATAGCGATCAATGATTCTATGTATACCTGTATATATACACATGCACAGGTATAGCAGGACCGAACAGATAATGTAAAAAGCTGCCAATTTTGCCACTATTTCTAGGGCGCCCATTATTCACCTCCTCTTAAAAAGGTTCGTTTTTCTTATATTATCAATATATTGAGAAGTTGTCAAAGACTTGTGTAATTTAAATACCGCTTGACAGTCATTTGATCAAAGGAGTAAGATTATGTAAAGTTGAACTTTTCAAAATTGGAGGAGAAGATGAAATTATTAAGGGTTTATATAGACAGTAACAAACCAGGTCAGAGGGTTTATCAAATTGATGATAAGGAATTGGCCCATGAGGTTTATATGGATGACTTGGATTATCAGCGGGGGGTTTCTGCTGCTAACGAGGTAGGCATGAAAATCGAGGATATCGTGAATATCGAAAAGAGATTTAAATACAACCTCGGTAGAAATTTGCAGAGGATTGAAGGAGTAGACAGCTTAGCAGTTATTTCATTCCCCGCATTCGATTCACCAAAATATATTGTATTGAAGAAATCCGATATTGATTGGGATGAAGTTCATCTGCAAACAATTAATGTTTTTAAACAAACATTTGGAGAAATTGAGAAAATTGAGATTATAGAGGGATCATTGGCTAAGTAAATAGTAAAAAGTCACCCGTTTTAGCACCCCTATTAGTGGGTGCTTTTCTTATATCGCTTGACACGATTTATCTTTTAAGATAAGGTAAACCATTCCGAGTATGCTCTTTGACTTTAATAAAGGAGGAATTATGATAGTCCAAGAAATACCAATTAGATATTACGAGGATGTTCTTTTTCTTGAGCATCTGCTTTTTGGAGATGAAGCTTTAAATCGGATTGGTCTTTTCCAGCACTTGAGAATCTTTTCTGATACCAGTCTTATAGTACTACAAAATAATCGAATTGCCGGCTACATTTTAGGACTTGTTAAATCAACAGGAGAGGCGTGGGTTACCGCTCTTGGCGTCCACCCAGTGGCGCTTTCTAAAAAACGCATCTCTGCGCTCCTGGCGATAGAGTTACAGCGTCGGATGATTCAACTTAATATGAAAGTTGGCTATGCGACGACCAAGCGACAATCAATTATTGAACTCTCGAGGCAATTCGGCGGGCAGGTTACACAAACTATTGAAAACTATTTTCTGGACGGCCGACCACGGTATATAATTGAATTCCGTCCGCCAACAGGGTAAAAGTCATCTACTTGGTCAAAGTGATAAGATAATATAATAGTTTGGACCTTTAATTTTTATAGGAGGTAGATAAATAAATGAAATGGTGGAAATTTTTGGTGGTCGGCTTATTAACAGGGATATTAGTAAATATCATTGTACCGGATGCACCCAAGGCACTTCTAACCAGTGTGATTAGTGTAATGACAGACTTTCTAATTCTTTTTCTAACATCCTGGGTTGTTATAGAGCTGATGTCAAAAAGACCGAAAGCATGGCTGATAAGTGCCAGAAATTCATTTTTATTAGTGTTTGGATACTTTGTTGCTGCAGGTTTCTTTCGACTGATTTAAAAGACAGCTATATTTAAAATTTTTAGCCACAGTGTCCAATGCTGTGGCTTTTTTATTAATCACTTGACTGCAGCATAAATAGGGAGTAATTTAGAAGTAGATCTTTTCACAAGACGCATAAAACGTGTCAGGGAGGTTAAAATGTCAGGACCTTATAATCAAGAAGAGGCGCTGAAGAATTTGATGAAAGAATTCGAAAATGAGTTGGACCAACAAGAAATTATTATTCCGAGTGCAGGAGTTTGCGAGGAAGAGTTACCACCGCATGACGAATATGATGAGATGTTTAATCTAGAGCCGACTTCCATAGAGGAGTCGGTAGACAAAGTTCTGCAAGAAACTCCAGAGATCACCTTTCAAGAGATACTGGAAAGGTTCCCTCCACTGGCGAGGCAAAAAGTAGAAGAGTATTTTAAAGAGCTTAAAGCTTTGTCTGGGTGATTGGATTTTTCCGTTAAGTTTGACCTTTGAAATTAAGGAGGTGAGCGAAGAAATGAATAAGAAAGGCTTGAGAAGCTTTCTAATATTTTTAGCCGTTGGTATATTAGGTGGTATATTTGCATTGCCTTTGGTCATGACAGAGAATGCAAAAGCGGCTATGGGCTTATTGATTGTTCCGATTGTAGTTATTGTATTTTTATTATTTTGGATCCTTTTAGCTGTAACAGCGCGTCCGTTTAAACCAGTAAGAGTCACTCTGGAGTCACTGCTAAGTGCGATAGGAATAGCTATAGGCGCCTATTTAAGTCCTTGGATTTAGAACATATCGTCAGCTAGTTTAAGTTTTACTCTTGCAGGCACCACATTAGTGGTGCTTTTTTTATAGTGTTTTATTTGGTATAATAAAGACACTATGATTTCTTACTTGGCAGGCCAAATCAAACATAAAAATGATAAGTTTATCATTTTGGATGTCAATGGCGTCGGGTATCAGGTTTTTATTTCGCCGTTGACTTTGGAAGCGATTGGCCAAAGCGACAAAGCTACTCTTTTTACCAAGCTTTTTGTCAAAGAGGATGCCATGGAACTTTACGGTTTCTTGACCATGGAAGAGCTTGAATTTTTTGAACAGCTTTTAACTGTTACCAGCGTTGGTCCTAAGTCAGCTTTGAATATTCTTTCCGTTGGCAAAGTGGAGGAGATTAAGAAAGCCATTATCCACGGCGATGCGTCCATTTTAACTAAAGTTTCAGGCATCGGCCAAAAAACAGCCGAGCGTTTAATTTTAGAATTGAAAAATAAAATCAGTATTAAAACTAGTGAAGGGGAAAAAGTTGATCTAGAAAACTTTGGCGATTTAGGCGCCATTGACGCTTTAATTAACCTAGGCTATAAAAGAGCCGAAGCCAGGGAGGCTTTGCACAAGGTTGATCCGAAAGTTATTGACGTGAAAGACAGGGTGAGGGAGGCGCTTAAGATGCTGGGTAAAAGGTAATATTTAGTCTATGGATATAGTTGAGATTAAGGAAAAAAATCAGCTGGATAATTTTGTTGGCTCTCAAAAGATGAGCCAATTTTTGCAATCTTGGGAATGGGGAGAGTTTCAGCAAAGGTTGGGCCGGAAAATCTGGCGCTTAGGGGTTTTAGACGGCAAAAGTTTAGTAGCGAGCGCCTTAGCCATTAAGCATAATTTACCTTTTGGTAAAAATTATCTTTACAGTCCACGTGGACCGATAGTCAATAATAAAATTCCTGTGGCTAATTTTCAGAACGCTTTTCGGCAAATTATCAATAAAATAATTGAGATAGTTAAACAAGAAGCCTCAATGTTTATGCGTTTTGAACCACCCGTTGAGAAAACTAGTCAGCCTATTCTAAAATCGCTAATAGGCAATGACTATAAATCAGTGGGTAGTCAGTTTATTCAGCCCAAAGACACTTTGATTTTAGACCTGTCAAAGTCAGAAGAGCAGTTGCTTTCAGAGATGCATCCTAAAACTCGATATAATATTAGGTTAGCCGAGAAAAAGGGTGTGAAAATCAGGATTGGTGTCAAGGAAGATTTTGAAAAATTCTGGTCATTGAATATGGAAACAAGTCAGCGTGATGGGTTTAAAACTCATCCCAAAAGTTATTATCAAAAAATGCTGGAAGTTTTATCGCCGGATTTTTCAAAGCTTTTTTTAACCGAATATGAAGGCAAGGTCTTAGTAGCCAACTTAGTAATTTTCTTCGGCGATACTGTTACATATCTCCACGGCGCTTCCTCTAATGAGTATCGCAATTTGATGGCGCCGCATTTAGTGCAGTGGAGGCAGATTGAGGAGGCGAGAAAATTAGGATTTAAGTATTATGATTTTTGGGGTGTTATTCCTAGTCAGCAGTCTATAGACTACAGACCACAGTCCTGGTCTGGGCTGACGCGATTCAAAAAGGGATTTGGTGGTTTTGAAGTAAATTACGTCGGCACTGATGATTTGATTTTGGATGGTTTCTGGTATAATATGTATAAGATGGGTAGGAGATTTTTGAGAGGTTAAACATTTTTTATTATGAGTCATACAGAACAAGATAAATACGGATTTGAGACTCAAAAGGGCGGGATGAGAGATGATGGGATTCGCGAGGAGGACATTAGCGGATTAAATTATAGTGATCAGGGTGAATATAGAGTTTTCCATAAGAAGTGTAAACAATGCAGTCAGGAATTCGCTGTCAGTATTCCTTTAAATTTTTTTAAAGTAACCCTACCCCCAGAGATGGATAGAGATTTTATATTAAGACAAATTAAAAAAGAGTATTGCAACAATTGCGAACAAGAATCAAAAAATGATCAATAGATAAACTTTATATTAATAATTAAAAATAAATTTATGCTTATTATGGAAAATGTTTCGGCCATTGTCTTAGCGGCTGGCAAGGGGACGAGATTAAATCATGGTCAGCCTTCAGAATTACCAAAAGTCATGTATAAAATCTGTGGTAAGCCCATGTTGGAGTATACGTTGAAAACCCTGGAAAATATTAATATCAATGACATTGTATTAGTTATTGGTTACAAAGCAGAGATGATTAAAAACTATTTTGGTAATCGCTATAAATATGCCTTACAAAAAGAGCAAAAGGGCACTGGTCATGCCGTGAAGTGTGCAGAAAAGGCTGTTGACCCGACCAATGAACACATTTTGGTGATTCAGGGTGATGACTCGGCTTTCTATAGTCCAGACACAATTGTTAATTTGATGAGTGCACACATTAAAGGGAGGGCGAAAGTTAGCTTATTAACTCTCAAGCATCCTAATCCAAGAGAATTGGGCCGGATTGTTCGCGATAAGAAAGGAGGCATTGTCGCCATCAAAGAAAAAGAAGTTTTGACACCAGCTGAAAGAAAAATCAATGAAATTAATACCGGCACTTACTGCTTTGAGGCACTCTGGCTTTGGGAAAACATTAAAAAATTAAAACCATCGGCCACTGGTAAGGGAGAATTGATTTTACCCGATTTAATAAAAATTGCCGTTGACAAAAAAGATAAAGTCTCGGCACATACTATTACTGATCACGAGGAATGGATTGGTATTAACAAGCCGGAACAATTGAAGTTGGCTAATGAAGTGATGGAGAAAAAGTTAAGGCGTTTAAAGCTGTGACTGATTTTGTTAAATAAACAGTAAATCTTGGGTCCTCGTCGTCCAACTTGCCCCGCCACTTTTGCGCCTATAGCTCAATTGGATAGAGTGAAGGCTTCCGGAGCCTTTGATCGAGGTTCAAGTCCTCGTAGGCGCAGATAAAAGTGGCGGGGTGAAGATAGGACGCAAGATTCCGGATCTTGTAATGCAGGTTCAAGTCCTGCCGAGGGCAATGGTGAATAAACCAGAAATCCAAAGAAGTTTCTGTTTTTTATTATCTCTTGATCAAATCAAAAATTTATGCTATAATGTAAATGTAAAATGAAAAACAAAAATCACAATTTAAAAGTTGCTGTCGTCCTGGCTATTTTTCTGTCAGGCTTGTTTGTTTTTGGCCTAGCGCATAAAGCTTTAGCGCTGGCTGGGCCAACCATTTTAACGCCAAAAGAAGGTAGTAGTATACCGCCGGATACCCAATTGGTGATCACTGGCCTTGTGCCTAATGACTCCTCTGTATTTTTCTTTATTGACGGGAAGCTTGTCGGCGGGTATAAAGCCAAGAATGGGAAAAAGGGGACAGCCAGTTTTGCTTTTAAACCTAAAAAGATTTATAGCGCGGGTAAGCACACCATCCAAGCTCAGGCCGTCCGCGGTAATGAAAAAAGTATTTATTCCGAGAAGCGCACTTTTATTATTCCTAAAACATGGCCAAGGAGATTAGACGGCGTTATTGTCGATTCATCAAAAGCCAATGTCATGCCTTACGCTGTGATGATAGAAAATCTGGCGCAGGTACGACCGCAGTCAGGATTGGCTTCTGCCTCTGTTGTTTATGAAACACTGGCCGAAGGCGGTGTGCCCAGATTTATTGCTATATTTGCCAGAGATGATATGTCTAAAGTTGGACCGGTACGCTCGACGCGTCCTTATTATGTGGACTGGGCCAAAGAATATGGAGCACCAGTTTTGCATGCCGGTGGCAGCCGCGATGCATTTAAGGAACTTGGCCGGTTGGGTGTCAAGAGCATCGACGCATTAGTCAATAAAACAGCCAGATATTTTTTTCGGCTTGGTAATTATGTTAGCACCCACAACCTTTTTACAAACAGCAAACTTATAAAAGCGATAAAGAAAGATTTTGGTTTAGATAAATTAAAAGCAACTTTTGAGGCATGGAAATTTAAAGATGACCCACCGCTGGCTAAGCGACCAAATGAAAAACGTCAGCTCATTATTGATTTCAAGTCTGGTAGTCAATATATTGTTGCTTATAAATACAATCGTAATTTCAATAGTTATTTGCGCTTCAATGGAGGTAAACCACATCTTGACGCTAACTATAAACAAAAAACACAGATTGAAGTAAAAAATGTTGTTGTTCAATTAGTCGAAAAAGAGCGGGTTCTTGATTGGCAGAAGCATCTCGCATTGCAAATTACAGGTATGGGTCGTGGCTGGCTATTGCAGGACGGCAAGTTGCATCAAATAATTTGGAAGAAACCCAAGCCAGAGTCGCGGACCAAGTATTATTTTCTTAATGGCAAAGAAGTCGAGTTCAACCGCGGTAACACTTGGATTGAGGTGGTGCCGAAAGATCGGCCGGTGTTATTTAAGTAAGAAAGTGCAGGTAGTGGATAGGTTAGGCTTTTATGTCTAGCCTTTTTTAGTTCAGGGGTTGACAAAAATAGTTCTTGGCGCTATAATGGAGCATACGTAAAAATGTTTATTGATTTAATCTAGCCTTGTAGGGTTCGCGATCACTCACTTTTAAAAGGAGGTAGTAAAAAATGAAATGGATTAAACTTGTTCTTTACACAATTGCCTGGTGCTTCTGTTTTCCTCTTTTCGGTATGCTTAGTAAAAAGAGATCGAAAAATCTTCATTTATTACCGGGTAGGTTGCCAAGGCAAATCAAGAAACTTTGGAAATTAATTAAGCGTGGTAGAATATTATCCGCATTGGAGCTATTTTGGAGTGCGTGGAATCCTATAATAACAGAGAAGACGACGCGTCCCCTCTTTGAACTATGTGGAGGAAACAGTAGACCTTTTTTTGCTACTATAACCGTATTCCTATACAGCGGTATTTTCCTTCATGCAGTATACCTACTATGTATGCATACTTATGTAGTTTACCTCTTAAAGACACTCAGGGTGATAGGTGGAAGCTATTCCTATTTGCCTAAACCTCTTCTTTTCGCGATGGTAACTGGAGTTCTCTTCTATCTTTGCACTGGTTTCTTAGTTGCTTGCACTAAGTGGCTTCGGATGCGTCGCCTGAGAGAAATTAGACAGGAGGCAGAATCAAAGATTCAGTTGATACCAGACCACAAAACAGTCAATATATAGGACCTCTATTTTAACAATAGTTATAATATCTAGAGGTCCTTTTTTAATTTACAAACTTAATAGATTTCTGTTTTTTATTAGTTGACATATTTTCATAATTTGTTAAGATAAAATAACTAAAAAACTAAAGACAAAAATTTTTACTCAAGGAGGAAAGATGATCTTTAAAAAATTTTATTGGCCATTGAAGCTTGTTGCCTTTGGGATTATTTGCGTGTTAGTATTTATGGCAATTAGAAGTGTTATAATAGCAGAAATTCAAAAAGCCACCAAGCCTTTGCAAAAGGAGATAGCTGGTTTAAAAACAGCCATAGATAGCCTGGAATACAAATATAAGTACAGAAAAATAGAATTACCCAAGACCATTGATTTTTGCGGGGAGAGGGTCTTTCTTTACAGTTATTCAGATAGCCTTTTACTCTGGAAGGCAATGTCTTTTTTCCTAGATAGGTTTTATCAAACATCCTTGCTTTTATCAGCTATTAATTACTATTTACCCTGGAATGAAGCTATCTTGGAAAAAGATAGTCTGCCTCTTGATTTAAAATTAGTACCGGTGGTGGAAAGCAATCTGGATCCTCAAGCGCAGTCTTGGGCTAAAGCTTTGGGCTACTGGCAGTTTGTACCATCGACCGGTCGCCAGCGCAAGTTAGTAATAAATGAAGATATTGACCAACGTCGCGATCCTATTTTATCAACAAAAGCCGCGGCTGAACACTTTAGCTATTTGTACAAATTGTTTGGCAATTGGCAGTTAGCTTTAGCCGCTTATAATGCTGGCGAAAATAATATTAAGAAGGCTCAGAAAAAACAGGGCTATCAGGACTACACTTTACTTTATCTGAACAATGAAACACGGAATTACGTGTTTATGATTCTGGCTTTCAAGATAATTTACGACAATCCAGAAAAATACGGATTTCATTTAGCTGATCATCAAAAGTTTGCGCCTCTAGTATTTGATACAGTAACTGTTGATGTCGGGAAGAAGTCGCTAACATTTTCAAAAATAGCGCAAATCTGCAATGTGCCCGTGCAGGTGATGCGTGAATTTAACCCAGCTTTTATCAAAAACATGATTCCAAAAGGCAAGTGGATGATTCGCCTGCCTAGTGGCAAGCGTCAGATTTTTTTGACTAAGTATCCCCAGTATGGCTGATAATATTAACAAGCGTCTGCTTTTTGCAGGCGCTTTTTTATCCCCACACCAACTTTATAATAATTATTCAGTGAACATAAGCCTCTATAAAAAATAAAGATAATTTTTAAATAATAATACCCCAACTAAAGTTGGTGTGGGGATAAACTTTGACAACTTTATTTGGTTTGCTATAATATAAACACCTTAACCCGCGCACCAGTCCCGCTTCGCGTGACGGTGCGGGGTTCCGCTCCTCCGGTTACCTTATTTTGATAAATTTATTTTACGACAATATCTGTTGCTGCGCTAATATATCCTTTAAAGCCGGAGCTTCACAACCTAGCCTTATCAAGAGTGAGCTGAGGGCACTGGCCCGCTGACGCTCCGGCAACCGGCTTTAGCCGCCCTGAATTTATTTCAGGGCCTAGCGTCCAGATCCTGAATCAAGTTCAGGATAAGGACATGGTAAAAGCACGGTGCCAAATCCAGCCTCTATACCCTCACCGCTTTTCGCGGTTCGGGTCGAGGATAGATAAGAGATAGCGAAAATCTCTTAGAAAAGAGATTTTTTTATAACTATAAATGAAAAACTATGTCAAAACTAAAAAAAGTTTTTACCTCAGAGTCAGTGACTGAAGGCCATCCAGATAAAGTCGCTGACCAAATTGCTGATGCGATTTTAGATGAATGCATCGGGCAAGATAAATATTCACGTGTCGCCTGCGAGGCCTTGGTTAATATTGGTTTGGTCATGGTCACTGGACAAATCACCACCAAGGGTTATGTAAATATTGATAAAGTCACTCGTGGAGTCATTAAAGACATTGGCTATACTAAACCAGAATACGGTTTCGATTATCAGTCTTGCGGCATTATTTCATCCATTATTGAGCAATCAGCTGATATTGCCCAGGGCGTGACCAAGCAAAAACCAGGCGAGGTTGGTGCCGGCGATCAAGGCATGATGACAGGTTATGCTACTAATGAAACGCCAGAATATATGCCCACACCTATTTTGATAGCGCATCGTTTGGCAAAAAGATTGGCTGAGGTTCGAAAAAATGGGACGCTAAAATATTTACGACCAGACGGCAAAACCCAGGTGACGGTGGAATACGATAACGGTAAACCAAAACGATTAGATAGTGTGGTAATTGCCGCTCAGCATGATGAAATTTCGCTGGAAAAATTAAGAAAAGATATTATTAGTAATGTTATTGAGCCAGTTTGCGGCAAATTATTAGATAGGCAGACGCAATACTATATTAATAACACCGGCCGCTTTGTCATTGGCGGGCCAGTTGCTGACACTGGCATGACAGGCCGTAAAATTGTGGTTGATACTTATGGCGGCGTGGTTGGCCACGGCGGTGGCGCTTTCTCTGGTAAAGACCCGACGAAAGTGGACAAGGCGGCTTCCTATACAGCCCGCTGGATCGCTAAAAATGTGGTGGCCGCTGGCTTGGCTGACCGCTGCGAGATCCAATTGGCTTATGTTATCGCTGGCACCAAGCCACTGTCAGTCTGGGTTAATTCTTTCGGCACCGGCAAAATTTCTGACGATGAAATCTTACAGAAAGTTTTGGATAATTTTGATCTCACACCTGGTGGTTTGATTAAACAGTTAGATTTGTTAAAGCCAATTTATCGCCGGACAACTAATTATGGTCACTTTGGCCGGATTGATGAAGGGTTTCCGTGGGAAGAGTTGAATAAAGTGGATGACCTTAAATAATAATTTATAATTCATAATGTATATTTAATAACGATATGGTTAAAAGGATATTATTTTTCATTATTGTTTTCAGTTTAGCTGTAACCCTAAGTGCTTGCGGCAAGAAAACAACCAATCAGAATACTAACAGTGTGTCAGCCGTTGATATTATAACTGGCGTTGCGGATGTAAAGATTAAAGAGAAGGCCGATAAGGATATGGCAATTGGTAAGGCTAAAGAATTGTGGCGAGCTAAATACTTGGGTGGTGAAGATTTATCAGCTGGCCCTTGTTTGTCGAATGATTTGATTCCAGACTGGGTGGCTGATATTGCCTATAATCCGCGGCAGGCTGTTGATGACTTGCCGGAAAATCAATGCTCGGCTTTTCGCGAAGGCAAGGCGCATCATTTTGTGGAATTAGATCCAGAAGGGAATGTGATTAGGACCTATTAAGATTAATTTATTCAACCAAGCGCAGGTCTCTGTGCCTGCGATTGGTATTCTCATGAACCCATCGCAACCACGGCCTTCGGCTCTGAGGCCGCTCAGGCTCGAAGAGAGAGTTGCGCTTGGAATATTATTGACATGCCACTTGTCTATTGGCAAGTTTTTTTGTTTTGTAATGATTTTTGGCTAATTTTAGCCAAATAAAAAACCGCAGGGTTGTTTCTTTGCCAAGGCCGTGATAAAATAATATGAAAAACAAAAATAATTGTGGATGACTATCAAAAAAGGAGGTTTGGGATGACGTGATAAATGAAGGGGCCAAAAAAGTCAAAAAAAGAACCTTGTAAATCAATTAGCTAGACAAGGGAGGTGGTTACTATTTAAAAAAGTAGTGAAACTGATAAATTATAACTTATAAAAGGAGGTAATTTGGCTTACAAAAAACCGACTGATGAGGAACTGCAAGAGCTTTTAAGAAAAGCGGGAGAGCCAGCCAAAAGAGCTCCCAAATGGCATGAAAGGTATAGAGGGAAAATCGAA
>Ga0315289_10000440_pt1 | contig 64610 bp, 59 predicted proteins | sample YL17G11_40_MG_FD_203452 | JGI IMG/M metagenome (GOLD analysis project Ga0315289, IMG submission 203452) | Sediment microbial communities from Yellowstone Lake, YNP, Wyoming, USA - YL17G11_40 | ecosystem: Environmental > Aquatic > Freshwater > Lake > Sediment | place: USA: Wyoming | collected... | reverse complement strand
AGGGCGGCCAGGATTTGTGCTGCGCGTCCCACAGCCCAACATCCAACCCCATCACCCAATTCAGGATACCACCAAGCTGCTTTCCTGCGCGGCCGCTCAGCAGCAAACCCCGTGCCGAACAGGATTGAAGATGTCCCCGGAATTTAGAATGTGTAGCGTGTTTCAATACCGGACGGCGCACGCACGACCGTTTCGTCGACGTCACCGAAATAATCCCACGCAGGAGACGGCTCGGACCGACGAGATGGAGTATGAAATGCGCAGGTTTGGGCTCAGTATTCCGCCTGTAGCAGACATGCTTTTTTTCTTGATTCCGGTAGGCAACTGCGTATCATCTTCTGCGCAGGCCATAGGCAGGAGAATGCTAGGAGGTACTGACACAGATGTATGGGGTGCGCGGCTTGTCAGGTCACATGCGCGTGCGTGCTGCGTGACTCAACGAGAGAATTGGAGGTCCCAGTCACATGATCACGGAAGCAGATGTCAGAGCCACACCGGACGATGAACTTCTTAACATCTGGGCGAATCAGCATGAGTACGTCGAGGAGATGAGGTTGTGGGTAAAGGCTGAGATCGATAGACGCCACCTGGACACGAGCGGAATTCATGTACTCACGCGCGACGAGATTGAAGCTGAGAAAGAAAGGGAGTCGGACAGAACCTTCGTGAGAATGGTGGCACTGCTGTCGGGATTGTTGGGTGGCGGTCTATTGTTCGATCTCTCTATCGTGGGTGTCGTTCTGATCGTCTTTTCAATCGGCGTTTGGTGGGAGTGGAGATGGGCGATTTGGGGCGGCCTGCTCGCCTGCTCGTTCATGACTGTTCAAAGTGTGATTGCCACAGCGAGCGATCTTGTCAGGGGCAACGTATCCCTAACGATATTGCTCGGCAACGGCGCACTGATCGTGATCACCGGCGCACTTGCTCTGGCATTCAACCGCCTTCGTAAGCGGAGGGGAATTTCACGCGTCAGCCCTAAGATTAAGCTTTAACAGGGCAAGGCGGTGGGCGGAGCCCACCCTACCGGCTGTCGCCAAGGCGTGTGGCCCCCCATCCGAAAGGCGGGAGTTGGGGGCCGCAGGTCCCGCATGATGTTGGGGGAGGAGCAGGGTCTGCTGGGGAATTGACTACGAGCCCGTTGAATCAAGTTTCCACAGGGAGGGAATTCACGGCTGGGATGCTAAGATGGAGACAGCCGCCTGTTGTTGGCTTGGACAACAGGCGGCTATCCTTGCCAGATCGTTTCATCCTGGTTATGAGGGTCCACCTTCTCTCTTCATTTTCTTCTCAAGGCGTTTCTCTTTTAACGTCTTTTGTGGTTTCTTCTTCACGTTTTTCTTTGCATCATGACTTTGGGCCATACGTCATCCCTTCCTGTATACCCATATTCGATTACGTACTTGCCCTATTCTATCGCCTGTTTCGGCGGATGCCATCCTTATTTCCTTTTCGGTTAACCGGAGCGAACGCACAGGGTAGGCACAACGCGCAGGCAAGGCGGTGTGCGGAGCCCACTCTGGGCGAATTCCACGGGCAGCTTACTCACTTCGATTGCCAATCAAGTATGGTGTCCTGATCTAGGGGACTGTGGTATAATTCCGCGGCATTGGGATGAGCACTTTGTGTTTTCGCAGGGGATGATATGAAGCAATCGGAATCTGGGGCGGCACGACGAACTGGGAAATCAGGCGTTTTCTTCCTCTTTCTGGCGGGGTGGCTACTGATGCTGGCCGGGTGCAGTGTGCGGCCGGAGGCGAAGCCGGTACGCATCTATATTGTCACCGATCTGGAGGGGGCGAGCGGCGTGTACCAGTTCGCGCAGTCGCGCGAGGCGGGCAATTCGCTGGGCGAGAAGGCGAAGGAGTACCTGATGGGCGACATTGCGGCCGTGGTCCGCGGGCTGCGGGCCGGCGGGGCGACCGACGTCGTGGTGCTGGACGGCCACGGGTCGGGAGCGTTTGTCCCGCACCTGATGGAGCCGGGGGCCAAATACATCACCGGCAGACCCCGGCCGGGCCCGCTCACGGACCTCGACGGCTCGTTCGCCGGGATGGTCCAACTGGCCGCCCATGCGATGATGGGAACTCCCGACGGCGTGCTCTGCCACACGCAATCGTCGCGCCCGGAGAACCGCTACTGGTACAACGGGGTGGAATCCGGCGAGCTGGCCCAGTGTGCGGCCGTCGCCGGCGGCCATGGCGTCCCGACCATCATGGTGACGGGCGATGAGGCGGCCTGCCGGGAGGCCCACCAATTCTTCGGGCCCGAGTGCGTCACGGTGGCCGTCAAGCGGGGCATCGCGCGCGAAGCGGCCGAGCTGTATCCGTTCGACGAAACCCGCCAGGCCCTCTACGAGGGCGCCAAGCGGGCCGTGGCCGCCATCCCGCGCTGCCAACCCTACAAGCTCGCGCTGCCCATCCAGGCGAAGAAGGAGTACCTGGTCTTTGACGATCCGGCCAAGCCCGGCCGCAAGGTCACCAAGGAGGGCACCATCGAAGATGTCCTGAAGCTGCTGGATTTCTGAGGCGGTTACTCGAAGGGGCGGTCGCGGTCGAAATCGGGGAGGTAGCGGTGGCGGCTGCCGAGCTCCTGGAGGAAGGCGTTTTCCAGGCCCAACTCAAGAGCGTAGTCGGTGATTTGGTCGTACTCGCCGGCGGTCAGGGTCCGGTTGATCTCGGGGTGGTCGGCGGCCCGGTATTGCGGGGAGTACTGCGACATGATGCTGACGTGGGTGGCCGGGGAGAGTTGCGCCAGGAGGGCCAGGCACGCGCGGCTGTCGGCCACGCACCCCGGCAGGACCAGATGGCGGACGAGCAGTCCGCGGCGGGCAATGCCGTCGTCGTCCAGCTCCAGGTGGCCGACCTGCCGGAGCATCTCGCGGAGCACGCCGGGGATGACGTCGGCGTAATCCCCTGCGCCCGAGTAGCGCCGGGCCAAGTCGTTGGAGAGGTACTTGATGTCCGGCAGATAGATATCCACAAGTCCGCGCACGTGCCGCAGCGCGTCCACGGAATCGTAGCCGTTCGAATTGTAGACAATGGGAATAGCGAGGCCCCTGGCTTTGGCCGCGATGATGGCGTCGGCCGCCTGAAAAATCACGTGGGAAGGGGAGACCAGGTTGATATTGTGAGCGCCGGCTCCTTCGAGGCGCAGCATCTCGTCCGCGAGGTCCTCGGCCGTCAGGGTCTTCGTCTGGCCTCGCTGGAATTCCTGGCTGATCTGGTGGTTCTGGCAGAACACGCAGCGCAGATTGCACCCGGCAAAGAAAATGGTCCCGGAGCCGCGAGTGCCCGAGATGGGCGGCTCTTCGCCGAAGTGCAAGCCCGCATGGGCCATCTGCGCCCCGGCGGCAATCCGGCAGAACCCGGTCTTGCCGGCCAGCCGGTTGACGCCGCACCTGCGCGGGCAGCATTCACAATGTACCAGTTGATCCGTAAATTGCTGAGTCATAATAGCGCGAGGATGTCTATTATCATCCGAATGAACACGTACGTGCGGAATTCCTGCCAGCACTGCTTCTGTTATGACCCATGAGGCAGCCGCCGGGTGCGATGCCGGGATTCTTCCACAACTACAATGGCCCCCTGTTCCAGGGCCTGACCTGAGTCTCTCAATACTTTCTTCAATCGATCAATTACGTGCGGTGTGCGTGTGTTGTGCAGGCGGAACAAGATGACACCTACCCGCCGGCCACCCGAGAGCGCAACGATCTCGCCGAAATCGAGGTCAAAGGTCAGAATGATTCGCCCTTCGGACGCTGCCTTTTCAAATGTTTCTCCGTTGGGCACCCGCTGGAGTCCCTCCTCGCGTAGATGAAGCGCATCGTGCCCCTCCGCACGGAGCCATTCAACGATTCTCAAGGCAACACCCATATCCGCCAGGAATCGCATCGTTTACCTCTATCCGGTGTAGACTTCTTCCTGGGTCAGCCAGGCGGCATACGCAAGCGCCTGGCGCACATCCTCCGGTTCGAGGTCCGGGTAGTCCGCCAGGATCTCTTCCATCGTAGCCCCGTGGGCAATCTGGCCAACAACGACGGAGACCGGGATGCGCATCCCACGGATACAGGCCCGTCCGCCCATGATCTGCGGATCGAACGTAATCCGGTCTAACGTTTCCATAGGAACACTCCTAAAGTCATGCGCGCCATTCTAACATGAATCCGGCACCAGATTCAAATCCCGCCCCGTCATTTGCGCGAAGAAAGAGAGACTCAAGTCCAGCTCTCGGGACCGCACGGCTTCCACGCCGAGATACGGGCACGTTAAGATGGAACCACATATGGAGGATCGACCCACCCTGACCATACGAAAGGAGTCCTTGATTTGCCGCGGACTTTGCCGGACAATTTTGCTGTGAGCCGTAAGGACGCAAGTCGGTGCGTCCGGGCAAGGGCGATATTCGTCGTATGTGGAGAAAAGGCGGATTCACATGATCAATACAACACGCAGGTCGTTTCTCAGGCAGTCTTTGCTGGGTGCCGGAGCATGGGCGTTGGCTTCTGCATTGAGGGGCATGGCTTCGGCGCCCAGCCCACGTATCGAAATCTCCCTGGCCGAGTGGTCTTTGCATCGGGCGCTTTATGGCGGCCAATTGGATCATCTGGACTTTCCCGCGAAGGCGAAGAACGATTTCGGCATTGCCGCGGTCGAGTATGTCAACGGCTTTTTCGGCGGGCGGAAGATGCCGTTCACCGAAGCTGCCCGGAATGTCGCCTACTTGAAGGAACTGCTCAAGAGAAGTAAGGACGCCGGCGTCGTGAATCATCTCCTGATGGTGGACGACGAAGGGCCCCTGGCCGCGCTGGACGAGAAAGCGCGGCTGTCGGCCGTGGACAATCACAAGAAGTGGGTGGAAGCGGCAAAGCTCCTGGGCTGCAGAACGGTGCGCGTCAATCTCGTCGGGGAGGGCTCGTCCGAGGAGAAGAAGGTCGCGGCGGTGGATTCGCTCGGCCGGTTGGGCGAGTGGGCCGGGACGATGGGCCTGAATATCGTGGTGGAGAACCACGGCGGCGAGACGTCCAACGCCGCCTGGCTGGCGGACGTGGTGAAGCAGGTCTCGCGTCGCAACGTGGGGACGCTGCCCGACTTCGGCAACTTCTCCCTCTCCCAGCCCTGGGGGACCACGCAAGAGACACGCGAGAACATGTATGACCGCTACCAGGGCGTGGCAGAACTGCTCCCTTATGCCAAAGGCGTCAGCGCCAAGACCTATGACTTCGACGCCCACGGCGACCAGCCGCTGATGGACTACAAGAGACTGATCGGCCTGGTGAAGGCCTCCGGGTACAGAGGGTACATCGGCATCGAGTTCGAAGGCAACACGCAGCCCGAAGAAGAAGGCATCCGAAAGACCAAAGCACTCCTGGAGAAGTACCTGTAGCGCCTCTGACAAAATGAGCGCGTCATCCGGTCGGCTCTCGTTGCCTCCTCAGGCGGAGCCTGTCACCCCTGCGCAGGGACCCCCAAACGCGATGTATCGCGTTTGGGAACCTGAGGGCCGACACCCGAACAGCGAACGTGCTCATGTCGGCGGGACGATTCCCCGGCGCGCGGTGTCTGGATTCCTGCCTCACACAAAGGCACGAAGATCACAAAGAAGACCGCTGCGTGAATGGCTTCCCCTTCGTGGCTTTGTGGCTCCGTGTGAGAACCATCTTGTCCTTCCCGCGAACCACGAATTCCGCCGCTCCGCGGCCACTCTTGCTTGTCACCTGTCACTCATCCCTTCTCACGTTGGTTTCCCCCTTGCCTCAAGTCCAAACCCCGGCTACAATACTGCCGGTAAGGTTGAGCGTGACGGCTTTAGAGGCCAACAAATGACTTTGAAAAGTGTATTTGACACGTACGCTTCACCTAGTGACTTGAGGTGGCCTATGAAGATTCGATATGCATACAAGCTAAAGGGGAGTCTCCGGGCTGATGAGACCTTTCCAATTGAGGTCAATGGGCAGGAACTCAGCTTCGTACTGGAGAAAGAGAGAATAGTAGGAATAGCCATCACCAGGAGTATCCCCAGCAGTCTTATCCCAGAGGTCATCACGGAGGCAAACCAAATCTCGGAGGTGCGTATTCCTGATGTCGGTGCTGGTAATCTCGCGAAGTCACTGCGATTGGCTGAGGGCCTGCTCTCTCTATTTGGACTGGAGGGAATCGAATTGAACGTTACTGATATCACCTGGGTCCCAGAGAACAGTGAGGAAGAGCAATCGCTTGCCGTAAGCGCCTTCTCACACAGGTTGGAAGCTCCTCTTTCTGAGGAACCTGTGCCCTTTCATTTGATTGCCAGGCCCGTCATTAGTGCTTTGCTGAGGAACGCATCCGAAGTGCCACTCTCGTTCTTTAGAAGAGGAAGCGTTGAGATGCATCAAGGCGGTTACATCCAGGCGATCTACAATTTCTATTTCGTGTTAGAGACCCTGTTTGGCAATGGTAAGACCAAGAATGCCGCAATTGAGAAGGAGTTCCTCTCTTCCCGCGAGCTTGTCAGCGCGATAGAAGACGCGAGGAACGATAGAGACTTCGTTAATGAGCTCGAAGCGGATGACCGGCGGGCGTTTGAGAATAGCTTCGCACGCATGGGCGCGGAAGACATCATAAGGCGAATCGTGGGGACGAGAGGTTTCCTGCATCACCACAGCCGCAAGGACCAGAGAAGCTGGAATCCAGACAATCAGGAATCCTACACCCTTGACGCGAGGTTTCTCATGCAGATTGCATTCAAGGCTGTCTGGGGTATATTCACGAAGTATGTTTTCGATGAGAATGTGATAAAGGTCTTTATGGATCATCACAAGAAATATCATTCGAGTAGTGCTGGCGGCGAATCTGGCGGCACGCAGTCTGGGGACACTCTACTCAATTCGAGACCGAAATAAGCGAGATGTCTATCGAAAGTCGGTATCACGCGTACATTAAATGGAGTGTGAAAGCAACAAGCAGGCCGAAGACGAAGGCATCCAGAACACCGAGGCATTGCTGGAGAGCTATCTCTAGAAGGCAGACAAGCGGGATTTTCACGGGTGGACGGAACTATGCGTTTCTTCTTTGACGAATCTGGCGACTTCTCAATTCCTGCGGCCGGAGAGCACAAGTGCGGCGTTGTTTGTGGTTTGGTTGTTCCTGAAACCGTGCAAGCATCCTTGTTCCCAGACTTTGAGGCTTTTGCCTCCGCCCTGGCCACTCAGGAGAAAGATAAAGGTGAACCCAAGGGGACCCTCCTGCGGGATGAGAGCCGGAACGACTTTTGCCGCCTTCTGAACAAATATCGCGGTCAAGTGCTTGTCACACCAACTACGCTTGATTTGGGCATCGGTTCTACGCAGAAGGCAAGTGGCATATGTGAGCAGATTAAAGCACGTTTGTTTGTGGACGCCAAGAAGTGCGTCTATGCTACAATGCGCAGTGAAGTGGAAGAGTTGGCGAGGCAGTGGGGAAACCTCAGCGTCAACGACGGGTTGAGACTGTTGGCACTGACTTCATGCTTCTGGGAAGCAATTGAGCATTCTGTTATATTTCATTCCGGAAAGCCATACTACTCGTGTTGGGACTCTTTGGATTTCGTCGTTGACGGCGTGAGAACAGCTTCTCTTTCACGAGATGAAAGGGTCTTCCAAATCATGGTATTAATGTGGTTGACAGCTTGGACTAAGCGCAGACCGCTTACCACGATTGCGGAAATCCACACTCCGGACCACCCTTTTGAGAAGAAATACTGCTTGGATAATGATAGGTTTGATCTGGGCAAACTGCTGCGAGGGAACGTGAGTTTTCGCAGTTCGGCCGATTCCGTGGGCTTACAGATGGCAGATATCTGCTCAAACATCGTGTACCAAGCCGTTCACGACTTGAACAACTACAATGGGCGTCTTCCGATTTTCAAGCTGTTGATGAAGAATTGTCCATATGGACCGGCGAGAGGAGGACCGGGACTTATTCACATACACGAGTCAAAGGGGAGAATAGCGGCAGAGAAATACAGATTGCTCAAACAAGTCATGGATGGCGACAACTCATAATGGAGGGAATCTGGGGACACCATAGAATGGCGGTCCGTTAAGCGTTATGGGACCTGATTTTCGCCATTGTTGAAGATTTCTCACCTCTGCTGACGAAATTAACAAAAACGCGGTCCTTTTCATGTTTCTCAACGAAGCAGCGCCTTGGCCAATCTGCACGGCGGCCTGCGTCGATGCGGTTATGATGTGCCCAGAAATACCTTAACGGACCGCCATTCTAAGGTGTCCCCGAATAAAAGGGTGGAGACCGGCGCGGGTGGCGAGAGTGATGAGCATTTCCAGGCTGAACTTTTCCCATTTGCCGGTCATCAGATCGGACACGCGGGACTGATGGGAGTTCCGGGGCAGCCCTTGAATCAGCCTTTAGGAAGAGCGAAGAACAAGGCGGTGGGCGGAGGCGGCCCTACCAGTCATTGAAACCCAAAGAATTCTGTATCGCGCAGAGACGCAGGGACGCTGAGGTTTGGAGACCGGTGGATTCGTGTTCCTCTTCTCTGCGTCTCCGCGTCTCTGCGGGCGGCGGTCCTGGTTGCGGCCGAAGGCCGCGCTGGGCAGTCCTGGTCATCCGTATCCCCTCCCCTTTCATCGCGAAATGAGTCCTTGATTTCCTTGGCCTGCCGCGCGAGAATCGTCGGGCGATGCTTTTCCGGAACCAGTGTTGGAGGTTGAAAAAATGACGCAGTTGGGAATAATCCTCCTGGCACAGACGGCCGCTCTTCTCGGTATGGCGGCAAATGCTCCGCAGTCGCCGAGCGATGTGCGTGTGACGGACTTGCGCTGCGAGTACCTGGCGGACCCGCTCGGTATCGACGTGGTGCAGCCGCGGCTGAGCTGGAAACTTGCAGCGCAGCAGCGAGGCCAGAAGCAGACCGCTTACCAGATTCTCGTGGCCGGCGACGAAAAGACACTCAAGGAGGATCGAGGCGACCTGTGGGATACCGGCAAGGTCGCGTCCGACCAGTCGATCCATGTCGTTTACGCCGGCCAGCCCTTGGCCTCGCGCACGCGCTGCTATTGGAAGGTGCGGGTCTGGGACAAGGACGGCAAGGCCGGTGCATTCAGCGAGCCGGCGGTCTGGGAGATGGGACCGCTCACGCCGGAAGACTGGACGGCCAAATGGATCAGCGCGCCGGGCGGCGAGGATAAGGCGCCGCGGCCGGCGCCGCTGTTTCGCAAGACATTCGCTCTCGACAAGCAGCCGGTGCGCGCACGACTCTACATCTGCGGACTGGGCTACTACGAGGCTCATCTCGACGGGGTCAAAGTCGGCGACCACGTGCTCGACCCGGCCTTCACCCGCTACGACCGGCGGGCGCTCTATGTCACGTACGACGTCACGGACCGGCTCAAGAAGGGGCCGAACGCCCTCGGCGTGATTCTCGGCAACGGCTGGTACAACATGCACACGCGGTGCGTCTGGGACTTCGACAAAGCCCCCTGGCGGGGCCGGCCCACGCTGCGGTGCCAGCTTGAGGTCACGTTCGAGGACGGCTCGAAGCAGGTCGTCGCCAGCGATGCCACGTGGCGGGTCTCCACGGGGCCCATCGTCTTCGATAGTATCCGCAACGGCGAGACCTACGATGCCCGGCTGGAAAAGGCCGGCTGGGATACCGCCGGCTATAGCGACGCCGATTGGCCCGCCGCCCAGATCGACGCCGGGCCGAAGGGCGAGCTCAAGGCCCAGATGATGCCCCCCATCAAAGTCACGGGGACGCGCAAAATGGCAAAAGTCACCGAGCCCAAGCCCGGGGTCCATGTCTTCGACACGGGCCAGAATATGACGGGCTGGGCCCGGCTGAAGGTCTCCGGGCCGGCGGGGACCGAGATCGTGATGAAGTACGGCGAGCGGCTTAACCCCAACGGCACCCTCGACCAAAAGGAGATCGGCCAGCACATCAAGACCGGCAAGCCGCAGACGGACACTTACATTCTCAAGGGCGAGGGGACAGAAGTGTGGGAGCCGCGGTTTGCTTATTACGGCTTTCAGTACGTCGAGGTGACCGGCCTGCCGGGCCAAGCGAGTCTCGACACGCTGGAGGCACGCATCGTGCATACGGCGTTCGACCGGGCGGGGACCTTCGAGTGTTCCAACGACCTGTTCAACCGCATCCAGCACAACACGCTCTGGTCGTACGTCAGCAACTTCGTCGGCTATCCGACCGACTGCCCGCACCGCGAGAAGAACGGCTGGACGGGCGACGCCCACCTGGCCGCCGAAGCCGGGCTCTACAACTTCGACTCCGCCCCGGCGTACACGAAATGGCTCAACGACCTGAAGGACGAGCAGCGGCCCAGCGGCGAGCTGCCCGGCATCGTGCCGACCAGCGGCTGGGGCTACCAGTGGGGCAACGGTCCGGCGTGGGACAGTGCCTACGTCCTGATTCCGTGGTACCTCTACCAATATCGCGGCGACACGCGGGCCCTGGCCGAGCATTACGACCGGCTCAAACGCTATGTGGACTATCTGACGACCAAGGCCCATAACCACATCGTCGCGATCGGCCTGGGCGACTGGGTGCCCGCCAAGTCCACGACACCCGAGAAAGTCACCTCGACGGGCTACTATTACCGCGATGCTCTCATCGTCTCCAAGGCAGCCGCCCTGCTCGGCAAGACCGAAGATGCCAGGAAATACGCCGACTTGGCCTCGTCGATCCGGGCAGCGTTCCACAAGGAATTCTACGATCCCAAGACCGGCCTGTACGCGAACGGCACGCAGACCGCGATGAGCTGCGCGCTCTACCACGGGCTGGTCCCGCCGAAAGAGCACGACAAGGTCATGGGCAAACTCGTCGAGATGATCCATAAGAACGACGGCCATCTCGACGCCGGCATTCTCGGTACCAAGTACCTGATCGATTCGCTGACCGCCAACGGCCGGGCCGACCTGGTTTACGGCATGGCCACCAAGACCGACTACCCAAGCTGGGGCCGCTGGCTCGAACAGGGAGCCACCACGCTTTGGGAACAATGGGACGGCGGGGCCTCCCGCAACCATATCATGTTCGGGCACATTAGCGCCTGGTTCTACGAGACCTTGGCCGGTATCATGCCCGACCCCGAGGCGCCCGGCTTCAAGCACATTATCATCAAGCCGCAACTGCTCGGCGACACCAAGTGGGTCCGCGCCGAGCATGAGTCCATGTACGGCACGATCAGAAGCGCGTGGGAGATCCAGGGCGACAAGTTCTCGCTGAAGCTGACCATTCCGGTGAACACCACGGCCACGGTCTATGTCCCCGCCAGCAGCCGGGAGTCCGTCATGGGGGATTCCGACGGCGTGCGGTTCCTTCGCGCCGAGGGCAACCATGCGGTCTATGAAGTCGACTCGGGGACATACGAGTTCATCTCCCAATTGCCCCGGCAAAGGACGTGAAATGAGACTGACAAGCATGCGACGCCTTGGGCTTCTGGCTCTGCTTACACTCAGTGCGACGCATTTGAGCGCGGCCCCGAACGACACCTCCGCACTGGGCATCAACCTTGCCGGGGTGACGTACTGGTCGTCGGAGATTGTGTTCGTGGACCTGTTCAGGCACTCTCAGACGTTCAAGAGTCAGGCCCCGGGCAAGGGCTACGGCCAGGGCGGCCCGCTCGACTTGACTCAGACCGGCTGGGTCCGCTCCCTCCGCCATGACGGCCAGTTCGCCGACTCCATCATCCTCAGCCAGCCGAAGCTGGGCTACCCCGCCGGCACTTATACCTGCCTGTACGAGGGACAGGGCAAAATCGAGTTCGCCTATGGCACCAAGGTTGTCTCGGAAAAAGCGGGCCGGATTCTGGTGGAGGTCAAGCAGGAGCAGAACCTTCTGACCTTGCGCATCACCGAAACGAACCCCTCCGATCCCATCCGGAACATTCGGATGATTCTGCCGGGCTTCGAAGGCACTTACCAAGACCAGCCCTTCCACCCGGATTTCCTCCAACGGTGGGAAAAGTTCAAGGTCCTGCGCTTCATGGACTGGCAATGCACCAACAATTCCGAGCAGGTGAACTGGTCCGACCGCCCCACGCCTGCCATGCAGACCCAGGGCAGTGAAGCAGGTGTCGCGCTCGAACATCTCGTCCAATTAGCCAACACGCTCGACGCCTGCCCCTGGTTCTGTATGCCACATCAAGCGACGGATGACTACGTCCGCCGCTGCGCCGAGATGGTCAAGGCCCGGCTCAAGCCCAACCTGAGAGCTTACGTGGAGTACTCCAACGAATGCTGGAACGGCATCTTCGGCCAGGCCCGCTATTGTCGCGACAAAGGCAAAGCTCTGAGCCTCAGTGACAACGACTTCCAGGCCCAACTGCGCTACTACTCCAAGCGGTCCGTCGAAATCTTCAAAGTGTGGGAGGAGGTCTTCGGCGGCACCGACCGCCTCGTGCAGGTGCTGGCCGCCCAGAGTGCCAATCCCTGGACCAGCGAGCAGGTGCTGGACTTCGAGGGAGCGTATCAGCACGCGGACGTGCTCGCCATCGCCCCCTATTTCGGCAACGCTCTCGGCGACCCCAAGACGCAGAACGAGGTCGCCCAGATGACCGTGGACCAAGTGCTCGACAAGTGCGCCGAGTACATCAAGGAGGGCACTAAGACCATCGCCGAGCAGGCTCGCTTGGCAAAGGTGCGGGGCCTGCGGCTGGTCGCCTACGAGGCAGGCCAGCATCTCGTCGGTTACGGCGGCGCCGAGAACAACCAGCAACTGGAGGACCTCTTCCACGCCGCCAACCGCCACCCGCGTATGAAGAACCTCTATCTCGACTACCTCACCGGCTGGAGACGGAACGGCGGCACCTTAGCCGTGATGTTCTCCTCGATGGGCACCTACTCAAAATGGGGCAGTTGGGGCCTGCTGGAATACCACGGCCAGCCCGTCGCCGACGCCCCCAAGTACCAGGCCGTCATGGAGTTCCTGGAAAAGAATTCCCAATCATGGTAGCAGGTACGCCGGATGTGACGCCAAGGATGCGGCTGCGGTCCTAATCTCCCAGATAGACAGCCTCGGCCGTTTGATCGTCGTTCATGACCACGGACAGGAGTCGCCGCCCATTGGCGAGCGCTTGCCCATTCAACTCCCAGTGCCCGAACGCACGGCCATTCACCTCCTGGGGTGCCGTGAGCTGCACGACCGCCTGCGGTGGGTACAGGCGCGTGAACGTACCGACGCCGGAACTTGCGCCACGAAGATCGGTCGGACTTGCCGATATGGAAACATCGGGCGCGGCAGCCCGGACAAACAGAAGCCGATAGAGGGCAAAATCCGGCCGGGTATAACCATACCACCTATCGAAGACGAGCCGGTCGTCGCCATCGATGTCATCGTCCTCGTCGAAATCAACGCTATAGCCGTTTGCGTCTTCGGCCGGGATATTCGGCCCGGTGCGACAGCGATTGAAGGTAGCCAGGTCTGCATCATCGACGTCTCCGTCGCCGTCGAAATCACCGGGGAGCGATCCACCGTCCAACGTGAGGACCTCTCTCGTGACACTCACCGGCCGGGGATGATTCACAGGGTCCAGCAGGTGATACTCCAGGGTGGCCCGCCAGATGCGTGCCTCCATGGGCCAGGGCCAGAGATACTCGATCCGGCCATCGGTCCGGCCGTCCTTAAGCACGCCATCGACATAACGAAACCACAGGCGCGCCCCTACGTCATTCCCGTCCGGGGCCGCATGGCGCAGCGCCGGCGAAGTGTGGGGTCGCAGAAGACTCCTGCCGGGTGCATCGAGCTGGGGGTCCGTCCCCCTGCCCACCCGGCAGTTCAGGTTCATCTGCGCAAGATCCGAAGAACCGTTCCCGAAGCCCGGCGGGCTGAGGATATGGGCCGGCGCGTCCGCCGGCGAAGCGAGGAACGCGAAATTCTCGACGTTATCGAAGAAATGAATCGTGTCCACATATTGAGGCCGGACGACCGCAGGTTGCCCGGTCTCTGTCGTATCGACCGTCTTCATAATCAGGGCATTCCGCACCACCGGGCCGTTCGGATCGACACCGGGCAGTCGGGCTCCCAGTTTGATCCCCGCACCGCCCACCACGGTCAGATGCTCGACGTGCACGCTGTCATAATGACGGGCATAGGTCACCAGTCCGCGGATACTGGAATCCGGCAATCCGCGCGTGCGAGCGGGAGCCACATAACTGAGGCAATCCTGCAGCGTCACATCGAGCACATCCAGGCCCGTAATCAGGAATATGGAGGAAGACAGCACGTTGCTAGCGCCGGGTGCATATCCCACACAGCCGAGCAGCCGGGTATTGGCGATGTGCTCCGCCGGACCGTCCGTGTAGTAAAAGCCGGAGAATGTCCACGTCGGCGGGTATTCGATGCTCTCCCATGCGTCATACGTGCAAATCACGTTCTCCAGCAGACTGCGTGTGGCCCGGTATTGAAAGGAGATATTCTCGGAGTGACGCAAGTTCCGGGTCCCCTCCCAGCGACACCAGAACCTCCGCAGGATGTTATCGGCGCCGTAGGGCTCATCCTGGTTCGACGTGCCGCCGTAGATCAGGAACTGCTTGCGGCCGAGTCCCCAGGCCGCACAGTCTTCGACCAGGCAGCGAAACGTGCGGTCCAGGGTGTAGACATGCGAATTCGTCTCCGGCTTCGCGTTCCAGGCACATACCCGGCGCACCGTGCAGTCTTCACAGCGGCTCAGCATCACGACCGCGTCTCCGCTGTTGCATGCGTCGATACCCTCGACGACAAAGTACCGCTTCGGCGCTCCGCCGGCGCCGGATATGCGGATGGGCAGGTGCCGTCCTTCCCCATCGATCCGGACGTTCCCCTCATTCAGCGCGCGGATGGTAATCGGACCGTCCGCCGTCCCGTTCACCGCCATGCTCGAATCCACATAGATCATGGAGGCTGATCCCATATACCGGCCGTCCAGCAGCAGGAGTGTGTCCCCGGGCTTGGCGACCTTCCAGAAGTCCTGGATTGGGAATGGCTGGGAAGGGCTCAAGCCGTCGCCCGCCGGCTTTTCGGACTCCGGAGCGGCGTAGTAGGTGTGTCCAGGGAACGATGTTTCCTGCGGGTCCGGGTGGGTACCGGCCCAGACTAAAAGTAAAATCACGTGACCGAAGAACATACGCCCCTCGTTTTTTGTCCGCAGACGGGCCGCTATCCACTTCCATCGCGGCACCGGCGGCCATTCTACCGAAGCCGGCAACCTCCGGCCATCCGTCATATTGCTGACGTCGGGACAGAGCCCAGTTTACCGCGGACTGCGAATATGGTATAGGTATAGATACGCTCTGCAGCAGGAGCCCAAACACCGGACACGAACCATGGACAAAAAACGGATCGAAGAGCTTGCCGAGGACCCGCGATTCATTCCCGGCATCTATAATTACTGCGACCGGTGGTGTGAGCGCTGCGCGTTCACCTCACGGTGCATGAACTACGCACTGAGCGAGGACGAGTTCGACAGTCCTCAAGCGCGGGACATCAGCAACCAGGCTTTCTGGGACAAGCTGGTTGGGATCTTCGCGACTACCCTGGAGATGGTCAAAGAGAAAGCCCGGGAGATGGGGATCGACGTCGATGCGATTGACCTGCAAGAGGCGGCCGAGCAAACCGAGCGGGTGCACAAAGCGGCCCGAGAGCAGCCCTGCAGCCGGGCCGCGATGAAGTATATCAGAATGGTCGATGACTGGTTCAAGTCAAACAAGGGATTGCTGGAAGACAAGTCCGACGAGTTGCAGGCGCTGGCTCAGGCCGACATCCCCGGCACCCAGCCCGCCGACGAAGCGGTGAGCATTCGCGATTGTCTCGAAGTCATTCGCTGGTACCAGCACCAGATCTATGTCAAGCTCTGCCGGGCCGCCAGCGGCACCATCCGCAGCAAGACCGAAGACCTTGAATGCGTCCAGGAGGACGCGGACGGCTCGGCAAAAGTCGCCCTCATCGGCATCGAGCGCTCCACGGCGGCCTGGGCAGGGCTCCTGGCCCACTTCCCCGATCAGGAGCACTCCCTTCTCAACCTGCTGGCAACCCTCAAACGCCTGCTGCGACAGGTCGAGGCGGCCTTCCCCAACGCCCGTACCTTCCTCCGCCCCGGATTTGACGTGGACGAGAAGCAACCGACAGGATGAATCAGAATGCCCTTCTTCCGCTCGGTCATCGACTCCGTATCTGTTTTGGGGTGGTCGTTGAGAGCCGTTTGGGCTTCCGGGTGACCACTCGCCGGCCGGACTGCTTCTCGATCCTTCTCAGATCAGCACAGATCTTCTTCAGATCGTAATTGAAACGGCGCGCGTGTTCGTCCCTCGCCTTCCAGATCTCCTCAAGTATCGGATCGGAGCTTTTCATAGCGAGTCTCCCAAGAGCTCTTCGGGCGTACATATGATCGGACACTCGAACCCAAAACCTGCCACTATTCTCGCCACATCAGATTTCATCGTCGCGTTGTTGATATGACGAAAATTCCACGTGAGCAAATAATCCACAGCATTAGTGCAAGCCAAAGCAATGTGAAGGGCGTCCTCCGGGTATTCCGCCGGAATAGGGCCTCTCTTCACAAGAGAACCAGCCAATTCTTCCGTCAGATCGGTCGTCCCCAAGAGCGGAATACCCTTAAGAGCCTGTTCCCGCTTCTTGATTGCCTCAGGCTCCCCACGTTGAGATTCCTGCAGGACCAGAGCAGAGACATAGAGGGAGTACTTCGGGCGCTCATTCTCCCACCAGTCACGGGTTATCTGCTGCCGGCCCGCTACGATCAGGTCTCGACTGGGACGGCCCGTGTAGTAGCTGACAATGCTCGTCTCGAGATACAGTGTCGGTTTCATGGCATTATCTTAGCACAATGGCAGCCGAGAAGCACGCTTTTCTCCCACAGCGAACGCCTCTCCTGGCCGTATTCTCAACCTGCTCGCAACTCTCAAACGCCTGCTGCGACAGGTCGAGACGGCATTTCCACACGCCCGAGCCTTTATCCGACCCGGATTCGACGCGGCGCATGACTGACAACGCGTTTCCTTTTTGATTACTCTCTCACCTTCTGCCCTGCCTCACAACCCTCTTTTTGGCACAATATCGGTGGTGACAGGAACGCAGTTCGGTTTTCGTGTTTAGGGCAGACATAAGCGACGCGAAAGGGGCATTATTCATGCGCCTCATTTGCGGACAAGACAAGTGTACACATAACATTCTTGTGGAGGCTCATGCGGAACTCGCGGTGGTGTGTGCCTGCCCGTCGCGTGGAGAGAGTTGCGAGTATCCCGCATAGATGCACAAGTTGGAGGCATGGGAATGGGAGGATTACGTTCCACCACATACGAAATCAAAGGTACTACGAGTGACGCGGTGGTGTCTGCAATCGAGAAGGTGCTATCCCCTCTGTACTTCAGGACGCGTGGGTCCGCCGACAAGGACATGTGGGTATCAATGGGGTTCACGGACGGCTATTGGTATGGTTTTGTGCGCCGCGATTCAAATGGGATGAGCCTGAGTCTGGTTTACCATATCGAAGACTCCGACGATGAATCTGTCGAGCTTCATCTGGTATGGGATCGCTACGGGATCTTGAGCAAGCTTTACCCGTTCAGAGATGCGCTTGCGATGGTCGCGAAGTGGCAGAGCGCTCTGGAAGATGGTTTTCGGAATGCGGGTTTTCAAGTCCAAAAGACATTTGAGTACTGACGCAGTGCTCACCCTGGTCCACGGTGAACCGGAAAAATTCATATCTTTCTGGAGTTTTATTTGCTACTAATTGGTGCTAGTTTACGTCTTACTGCAAGCAGAAGAATTCTACGATGCCTGTTCTGAAATGGGGCTTGTCTGAAGAATGCGAAATCAAAAGCCAGCACTGACTGACTTCGATGCCCGCTACCATCGCTGCGCGTCAGCCGCCGTCTCACTGCAAAAGGGCATTTACCATCTCTTCATGCTCAGGAGACAAGCGACGACGGATCTCTATGCCACGGATCTCTATGCCAAGGTCTTGCGCACTTACCAGTGTGTATTCCAGATATGTCTCGCCCTTCTGCTCCTAGATTTTGACTTTTCACTAAACCCGATGCTCAAGCGGATTCCTCCGCGTTTGCGACGTCTGTGCGGGAACTCAAATGAACCCAGCCGCGAGTACCTCGATCCAGCGTGTGTCGTTACTCACTCCGTATTCGAGAACGGGCATCGTGCATGGCATGGTTTCCGCCAGGAGCACCCGCTCCATTCAGTGGCGGAAGATGCCCTGGCTCTCTACCGGCGGATAGTAGACGCAAGACACAGTTTGCTGTATCGCCCATTCCTGACCGACGAAGGGGGCAGGATGTTTTGGAGAGATTGCCCTTTACGGGACCTAATAGGAACGACTCCCTCGGCCGACGAAATTGAAATAGTCTACGGCAACTTCGTCCGCGCCGTATGGGACTGGCGGGCGGCAGACATGAAGTCAAGCGTTCCCGAACGCTTCATACGAGACCTTTTCATGGTCTACGAAGATCAGGGCGGCAACCGCCCAACTGAGACACTGGTCCTGTCATATGCTCGCACATTAAACCCTGGTGATGAAGAACTCCTGGGCAAATTACGCAGTTATCGCAATGGACTTCTGAGACTCGGCGACGACCCGCGTTTTTCGAAGATCATTTGGCCAGCGGACTCACGCATTGGTGAAGTGTGAAGAACCGTCTTTCGCAGGCGGAATTCGTACGATCATTGAGGCGCACAAAGATGAGATCGTCAAAGCGTGGCAAAGCTACTTCCATAAGCGTTGAGAATATCACGCCGTTCGGTATCTGGCTTTTTGTGAAGGGCAAGGAATACTTCCTCCGCTATGAGGATTACCCCTACTTCAAAAATCAAACGCTAAGCTCCATCCAGAACGTCCAATTGCTTCACGGCTACCACCTGTACTGGCCCGAACTGGATGTGGATTTGGAAGTCGACAATTTCGAGCATCCGGAGAAGTACCCTCTTCGGTCTACGATGACGCGGCGGCCAGACGGGAAACCCTGCAAACGCGTTGTGCAAAAGCCCGGTCCACGGACCTGAGCGATTGGAAGTGAGCACGGGCCACTCTACGCACTGTCATTCCTTCCCTTTTCTCTCCGTGCCCTTGGCGCCCTCTGTAGCCAAAGAGATTGCTTCGCTTCGCTCGCAATGACATGAAGGGAGCGGAGGTAAAACCCCGCCCGCACTTTTCGGTTCACCGGTTTCGGAGCAGGTCGATCAGCTCGTCGGCGGTCAGGGTGTGGGCGGTGTCGGTGCCTTCGAGCAGCGAGTCGGCGAGGTCGCGCTTGGCGTGATGGAGCTGGACGATCTTCTCTTCGATGGTCTCGGTGGCGACGAGGCGGTAGACGGTGACCGGGCGGGTCTGGCCGATGCGGTGGGCGCGGTCGGAGGCCTGGTCCTCGACCGTCAGTAGTCGATCAGGGTATGAAGGGAAGAGCCGTTGTCGGACGACTTGCTCGATGGTATACTGTGGTCGTGTCGGGCAAGGCATCCGATCGCCCATCGTGGAGAATAGGACATGGACGTTGCCCATTCAGTAAACGGCGTGCCCATACGGCTGAGTTATGAAAGATGGTACCATATCGTCGAGAACCATGACGATCTGGCCAGCACCTTCCACGAGGTGCTGGATACCATAGAGAAACCCGACCATATTGTCCGTGGAAGCCGCAGCGCTCTGAAAGCCGTGAGAAACATGGGCAGGAAGAAATGGCTGGTTGTGGTTTATCGGGAAGTGTCGCGGCGGGACGGATTCGTGATCACGGCCTATTTCCTGTCCAAACGGCCGAAAGGAGAAGTGATATGGCGACCGTAGCTGCAAAAAAGACCGCCGACTTGGTCAGCAACTGCATTACTTTTGCAGCCAAGATGCTGAAGTTTCCCACACAGCACGTGTGGTTGGACTATGATCGAGAGGCGGACGTACTCTATGTGAGCTTTCGCAAGCCCCAAAGAGCCACGGAAACGATTGAATTGGAGGATGATATCCTGATCCGCAAGGATGGCAGAGACATTGTGGGTCTGACGATATTGAACGCCAGCCGCAAGTGAAGGGGCTGCGTCCGTCCCTTGTCATCTGGCCTCCGCCCTTCGGCTCATCGGTTCCGGAGCAGGTCGATCAGCTCGTCGGCGGTCAGGGTGTGGGCGGTGTCGGTGCCTTCGAGCAGCGAGTCGGCGAGGTCGCGCTTGGCGTGATGGAGCTGGACGATCTTCTCTTCGATGGTCTCGGTGGCGACGAGGCGGTAGACGGTGACCGGGCGGGTCTGGCCGATGCGGTGGGCGCGGTCGGAGGCCTGGTCCTCCACGGCCGGGTTCCACCAGGGGTCCATGTGGATGACGTAATCGGCGGCCGTGAGGTTCAGGCCCAGGCCGCCGGCCCGCAGCGAGATCAGGAACAGGTCGCCCTCGCCATTCTGGAAGGCATCGATCCGCTTTTGGCGGGTCTTCGGCGGGGTCTGGCCGTCTAAGTACTGGTAGCGGATGCCCTGCTTATCCAAGTGCTCGCGGAGCAGGGTCAGGTGGTCGACGAACTGGGAGAAGACCAGGGCCTTGTGCTGATTTTCGAGCAGCTCGTCCACGAGCTCGGCGAAGGCTTCGAGCTTGGAGCCCGTCAGACCGCAGTCGGGCACCACGAGCCGGGGATTGCAGCAGCAGCGCCGCAGTTTCATCAGTTCAGCGAGGACCTGGATATGGGCCTGGCCCGCCGGCGCTTCCCGCATGCCTTCGAGGCGTTCGAGGGCGCGTTGACGCAACGATTCGTGCAGGGCCCGCTCCTCCTCGCTCAATTCCACCATGCGCATCATCTCGGTGCGCGGCGGCAGGTCTTCGAGCACCTGCGACTTGGTCCGCCGCAGGATAAACGGCTGGACCAGAGACTTGAGGATGTGACTGGCGTGCGAATCCCGCTCGGCCTCGATGGGACGCACGAAACGCTCGCGGAAGCGCTCCTCGGAGCCGAGCAGGCCCGAATTGATGAATCGAAACAGGTTCCACAGTTCCGCGAGCCGGTTTTCGATGGGGGTACCCGTGCAGATCATGCGAAATCCGCCGACGAGGCTCATGGCGGCGGAAGAACGCTTCGTCGCGGCGTTCTTGATCGCCTGAGCCTCATCGAGAACGATCGTGGCAAACTGCACGTCCTTGATCGCCTCGGCCTCCTGCTGGAGCAGCGTGTACGAGCTGATCACGAGGTCGAACGGTCCCAAGGCTTTCAGGACCGCGTCACGCCGGCCGAGATCGCCGATGCCGAAGCGGATGGGCCGCAGGGTCGGGGCAAAGCGCTGCGCCTCGGAGACCCAGTTGGCACAGACACTCGTGGGCGCCGCCACCAGGGTCGGGCCCTGTGCCGCCCGGTGCAGAATCAGGGCCAGAGCTTCCACGGTCTTGCCCAGTCCCATGTCGTCGGCCAGGCACGCCCCCACGCCCCATTCGGCCAGGCGGGCCAGCCAGGTGAAACCATCGGCCTGATACGGGCGCAGGGTCGCCTGGAGGGTCGAGGGGATCGCGGGCTGATAGGACTCGATCGCGCGAAGCCGCTCGATGCACGCATCGAAGGCCGCATCCGCCTGGAATCGGCCCACCTCGTCCTTCCACTGCTCCAGGCCGATGGCCGCCAGGGGATGCATGCGCAGTGCGTCGCCCTTGCCGATGTACTGGCCGCTCGCCGAGAGCGCCTCCAGTCGCTTGCGCAATTGCCGGGTCAAGACGGCATACTGGTCCTTGCCCAGAGCGATGAAGCGGGCGTCACTGTTCTCGATCTGGTCCAGGATGGTCCGCATCTTGACCATGAGATCATGGTCCACCTGCACAACGCCCTCGACCTCGAACCAGTCCTGGGCCGAGTGGATCGAGAGCTGGAACTGCTGCGGCGAGAGGGAGCGCACCGTGATGGGATCGCCCTTGGGCCATTCCGCGGTCAGGACCTCTGCCGGAACCGCCTGCAACTGCTCGAGCAGCTCCAGGGCCTCCTCGGGATCGTCCAGAACCCAGGTATACTCATAGTCCTCGTCTGTATCCGCCTCCGGCATCTCGATGGCCTCCAGGGCCTGCATCGCCAGCTCCGTCTCCTCCTTGAACCGGCGCCGGGTCTGAAGGGTCTTGCCTCCCATGGACTCGACCAGGTGCGGATTGCCGGTGCCGGGGGCAAACGCCCGCTGCGACTGCCCGCCTAAGGGGACAACGACCATTTCGGCCTGCAAGCCCCGTCCGAGGCGCTGCAAGCGCAGGCGAGGCCGGCAGTCCGGCTCGACGGTCTCGGCATCCGCCGCGGCCAAAGCCACGTCCGACTGAATGGCGATATGCTTGGACAGTCCCTGCAGCCGGTTGAGGGCCTCCGCCGAGCGGCCTTTCGGGACGCTCACGCCGTCCGGGCCGAGAATCTCAGCCATCTTCAGGTGCATCGGCTCGAACACCACGACCCGCACGCGGGTCGGAGACTCCTTGATCACGCACCGCGTGCTCGTGCCGCCGTGCACGTCCGACACGGGATAGGGCTCGATGCAAACATAGAGCGTCTGCCCTTTGGGCACGATATGCACCTCGGGTGTGCCCTGTACGACCTCCACCGGCAGATGGGGGCGATCTTCCCAGAAAATATTGGGGTGGCCCACCAGTGCCTGCAGGGACACACCCGGGTCCAGTTGATACATCATGTCGTAGTAGCTACGCTGCTTCCTAAAGATGCCGGCCAACGCGGCTCTATCCTGATCGGTCAGGTAGTCCAATCCCTCGGCCTCATAATTGACCAGTCGATAAAGGGCGATTTCCCGGCCTTTGGTCCACGCCCCCGTCTTGGTCCGCTTCTGCTCGACCGGGACAACGGAGATCCGGTCCTGCCACGGCTCACAAAGCTTCCACGCCAGGCGGCGGGAAGAATCCGTCGGCCGGCTTTCCGCGTGCCTAGCCTCTTGGATGAGCCGTTCCAAGGCCCCCAGGCGACTCTCCCAAACCTCCCTGACGATCCAGAGTTCCGAGAGGTCTCGCGTCGCGGTCTCCTGGAAAAAAGCCTCGGTCTGGGCGACATAGGGGGCTGGACCCACGCCGAGCTTGTCCATCAGACGCGCGAGCTGCATCACAGGCCAGCGGGCGCCATGTTTCTCGCACTGCCGCAGGAAGTCCTCCAGCGCCGGCACCAGTGTCTGCTTATGGGTCCTCAAGACCTTGCCATGTGAGGCATAGAGCCAGTGCAGCAACTGCATCAGGTAGGCGCCGGCACGGGTCAGGGGAGCGTCCTGGCCATAAAAGGGTCGCCACGCAATCTCCGCATCATCCACCTCATGACCTTCCTGCCACACCAGCAGCGCTTCCACGAAACGGTAGGCCTCCCGGTGGCGCGCACAAGCCCCGCCTTTGGCCAGCCAGGTCAGCCAGGTCCGCACCTGCTGGCGATCCTCCTGCCGCTCGGACTGGACCAGGAGCAAAGCGTGCAGGACCGCCGGCAAAGACTCGAGGTATTCCAGTTGGGCCGTCTTGGTCTTGCCCACACGGCGGAGGGCTTGGTCATAAGCCTGACGGGCTTCCTCGATTCGGCCCGAAAGCAGTTCCAGCATGCCTCGAATGATCCAGGCATCCAGATCGGCGAACACTTCCAGCAAAGCTCGGGCCCCACCCAGGTCGCCGGCCAGGATATCCCGCTCCGCCAAGTGATTGACGCACTGTTCCAGAAGAGATTTCTCCAGGCGTTGGCGATTGTCCAGGAGCCAAGGCCGGGCGTACGCGAAAATGGGGTGATCCAGCTCCAGAGCCATGACGTGACAATTCAGGCCGGCATACAGCAGCAGGTCCCGATATTGGGAAGGCAGGCGTTCCAGATAAGCGGGCTGAAACGGCTCCATGCAGACGTTGAGCAATACATCGACGAGCGAGTGCGCCTGAGTGTCCTGGCTGCACAGCCCGGCCAGACGTTTAAGCTCATCCTGGTCGTTCTTCTCCAACGCCACAAACACATCCCGGCACGCGTGGGAGAAGGATACGAACCGCCGCCCCTGCCACCTGTACTCCCAGGCCTCGGCCTTTAGTTGCCCGGGCACGGCCTGCTGCAAGACCTTGGCGAACCGTAGAAGCCACCCCTTGCCGCGGGCCGCGTCGATACAAGCCATGCGTATCTCGGGCGGGCAGAACGGAGGCTCCGAACCGAAGCAGGCGATGCGGCCCTGCGTCCGGAGACGCTGGATGCACGGGCCGGCCTTCTGAGCCGTAATCATAGACCCATCCGGCATCGTCATCCCCACCTCCTTCAACGCCCGGGCCAGATCGTTTTTGCTCAACGGCCCGAAAGACAAGGCGTATAGCAGAAGTGCCGCCTCATCCAGACTCGACGGCAGACCCACCTGGAACAGGCGCGAGTGATCTCTCAGCGCCTCCACCCCGGGCTTTCCCTCCCGGAATCGATCCACGGCAATATCCATATCGAAATCATCTCCTGCCTCGAAGGCCTCCAACGGATCGTCCGGACGCCAGCCGGCATCATCCGGCCGCCAACCCGGGCTCCCTGATCCTGTGAGCAGCCAGTGTACTGCATGGGATTCTGTTATCGCAAGGGCTCATCTGCTCTTGCAGAGCTTTTACCACCGCTATGCGTCCGGAGGCCTCCTTTTGTTCACCCTCGGATAACCTGTTTTCACCGGAATGATTGCAGCCTGGAAGGGGACGCAGCCGAAGAAATAGTGGCAATTCATGGCGAATACCCTCCGACAATTTAGGAGAAATAGAGCAAGCCAAGCGCGTGGGATTTTACAACTGGGCCGTGACATGGTAGAATGCGGGGTTATCGTGGGACAAACGGGATGCCCCATCTGTACGGGCACAATGCCGACCGGCGCGACGGATAGACTGGGTCCAGTCGAGGGCGGGCAAGTCACCCGTTTGCACGCCGTGGAACCGACGAACAACCAGACCAGTAGTGCCGCAACGACTTTGCAGGTTTCGAGTATGCGAAAAGGCAGCAACAACGAGGAGTATCGGATTGAACCGGCGCAGCGGATCACCCGCCTGCCGCCCTATCTGTTCGGACGTCTCAACGCGCTCAAGCACGCCAAGCGGCAGCAAGGGGCCGACATCATCGACCTGGGGATGGGCAACCCGACCGACAGCGCCCCGCAAATCGTGGTCGAGAAACTCTGCGAAGCCGCCCGCGACCCGCGCAACCACCGCTACAGCGCTTCCAAGGGCATTCAGAACCTCCGCAAGGAGATGGCCAAGAAGTACGCTCGGAAATGGGGCGTCGAGCTCGATTCGGAGACCGAGGTGCTCGCCTGCATCGGCTCGAAGGAAGGTTTCAGCCACCTGTGCCTGGCGATGCTGGGTTCCGGCGATACGGCGATTGTGCCCGACCCGGCTTTCCCCATTCACTGCTACGGCGTGGTGTTGGCCGGAGCGAATGTCATCACCGTCCCGCTCGGCAACGACCAGAAGTTCCTCGATACCATTGCGATGGTCTGCGAGCACCTGTTCCCCAAGCCGAAGCTGCTTATTCTGAACTATCCGCACAATCCGACCGCAATGACGGTTGATAACGGCTTCTTCGAGCCGGTTGTCGATCTGGCCAGGCACTTCAAATTCCAGGTCATTCACGATTTTGCTTATGGCGAGACGCTCTACGACGGCTACAAGGCCCCCAGTTTCCTCTCGGCCAAAGGGGCCAAGGACGTCGGCGTCGAGTTCACAACGATGAGCAAGCCCTATAATATGGCCGGTTTTCGCATCGGTTTCGTGGCCGGCAATAAGCAGATGATCGATTATCTGGCCACCATCAAGGGCTACTACGATTACGGCATGTTCCAGGCGATCCAGATTGCCGGCATTATCGCGATGAGGCATTGCGAGGCGGATATTGCCGCCCAGAACCTCAAGTACCAGTCGAGACGCGATGTCCTCTGTGACGGCCTGCAACGAATCGGCTGGCAGGTCGAGAAGCCCCGCGCCAGCATGTTCGTCTGGGCCCGCGTCCCCGACGAGCACCTCAACGGCAAGGGCACGATCGACTACGCGATGGACCTCATCGAGCACGCCGAGGTCGCCGTCGCCCCCGGCCGGGCCTTCGGCGAAAACGGCGAGGGCTACATGCGCATCGCCCTGGTGGAGAACGAACAGAGGCTGCGGCAGGCGGTCCGGAACATCAGCCGCTACATCCAGCAAAGGCCGATCCGCAAAGCCAAAGCCGCCAAGTAGCTGGTCGCTCCTCCCCTGCCCGCTGCGCGAATATCGGGTCGAAGGAGCGCAGACTCGCGCCCTGCTACGCTCTCAGATCCTTGAGGTCGTTTTGGTCCTTTGAGTCCTAAAGGACCCAAGGGACCAAAAGGACCTAAGTTTTGGCAATAATATACTTGAGTAATCAGATTTTTCTTGACAACGATTTGATTAGTCAGGTACAATGCCATTATGATTACTGAAAAGAACTACCCCAAAACGCTGTACGAAGCAATTCAGTTCTTCGCGGACGAGAACGTAGCCGTCCATTTCGTCGCCGGAATTCGCTGGCCGAACGGAGTCCAGTGCCCTACGTGTGGACGAACAGACGTGGTGTATCTGGCCAAGCAGCGACGGTGGCAATGCAAGAGCGTTCATGGTCATCGTCAGTTCTCGGCTAAGGTAGGGACGATCTTCGAGGACAGTCCTGTTCCACTTGGCAAGTGGCTAATTGCTTTATGGATGGAGGCTAATTCCAAGAACGCCATCAGCTCGCATGAGATTGGTCGGGCACTCGGCGTCACACAGAAAACAGGATGGTCGATGCTGCATCGTATCCGTCTTGCCCTGCAACGTGGTACGTTCACAAAGATGATTGGCGAAGTGGAGGTTGACGAGACTTTCATCGGTGGCAAGGCAAGGAATATGCATCCCGGGAAACGGCAGGCCAAAGGTCGAGGCGCGGTTGGCAAGGCCGTTGTCATGGGCCTGCTTCAGCGTCACGGCGAAGTACGGACAGAGGTTGTACCTGATACCCGGCGAAAGACACTTCAACCGCGAGTCCTCGCCCACGTGGAAAAGGGAAGTCACGTTTACAGCGATGCTCTGGCATCCTACGAGGGTCTCGATGCTGATTACCTGCATCAAGTGGTGGATCATGCCGAGTGCTACGTCAAGGGCAGAGTCCACACGAACGGCCTGGAGAACTTCTGGAGTCTGTTCAAGCGGTGTATACATGGAACGCATATTTCGATTGAACCGTTCCATCTGTTCCGCTATCTGGACTCTGAGACATTCCGATTCAACAACCGAAAGGCCAATGATTGGGAACGCTTTGCGCTTGGTGTGGGTGGGATTTCCGGAAAGCGGCTGACATACAAGGCGCTCATCGGCGAAACGGAGCAGCACTTGCCAAGCGGCAACGACGGGGCAAGCGAAAACGGTAGTCTAACCTAATGGGGGGGGCTTTTTGTCTGGACAATAGCCGGACATATAGTCTATGCTTAGTATATTGCCCCCTTTTTGTAGGGACAGAATGATGATAAAGAAAAATGGACGGCCAACTAAGCTCGCGCGAGACCTTCGCGATTCGGCGATAGAGATTCGCGTTACCGCTATGGAGAAACAAGGGTTCAGAGAGGCGGCCGCGCTCGCCGGAATTCCGCTCTCTGCTTGGATCAGGGAGAGACTACGTCTGGTAGCAATCCGAGAGTTAGAGATTGCGGGACAAAATGTGCCATTCGTAGAGGCGATCCCACTTGGAGGCCCGAATGACTAAGATTCAGCACAGACCACAGATTCGGTTCGACCAGACTGGTATTGGCGCGATACTGAAAACATACTGGTTGAAGGTTCCGCCTCATCAGCGGGAATATAGATGGACGGAGGCACATATAGAGACGCTCTTTGAGGATTTGCAGAAGGCATTGGCGTCGGACGAGCCGGAGTATTTTCTGGGAACAATCGTCACAATCCCAGATACGGAGGGTGTACTTGAGGTCATCGATGGCCAACAGCGATTGGCGACCATCACGATCTTTCTTTCGCAAATACGTCGTTACCTCCAAGTCTCAGAACCAGATCTGGCATCCAGCGTAAATCCATTCTTGGCGGAATATGATCGAACGCAGAGGTCACACATTCCCAAGCTTAAACTCAACCTAACCGACAATGATTTCTTCATAAATACGCTGACCGCCGAAACGCTACCTGGTCCCCTTCCTGCCACTGCGCCGGTTTCAGTTAAGCGTTTACGGAGTGCCTTTGCCCTTGCTGAAGATTATGTCAAGAGGATCGTGAGTCCTGCAAACCCCAAAACGCATGGCGACGTACTCAGTAAATGGATAGATTTCATCGTAACCAACGCCGAGGTAATCTTGCTTCGTGTCCCAACTGGCGCTAATGCCTACAAGATGTTTGAAACCCTAAATGATCGTGGGTTGAAAACCACCCAAGCTGATCTTGTTAAGAATTACCTCTTTGGTCAAGCCGGTGATCGTTATCCGGAAGCACAAACCTCATGGTCGGCGATGACGGGCGCTCTATCATCACTCCAGGGAGAGGATGACGAGCAAGAGGATATTACAGTAATTTTCTTGCGAAGCGCGCTGATGGCCATTCGAGGCTTTCTCCGCAAAAACGAAGTCTATGAGGCCGTTCAGGAGCAGGCCAGAGGACCCCAGACCGTCATTTCACTCTTGAAAGATTTGGAGGCCTTGGCAAAGGTATACGCCGCAACCTTCTATCAGGACCACGAGCAATGGGCAAAGTGTCCCGATTCTATGCGACACGCTATACAAACGATAAATGAGTTTGACATTAAGCCGTTTCGTCACGCTCTGCTGCCCGTCGCAGCAAAGTTTAATCCGAATGAGACTATGGCAGTATTCCAGATGTTTGTCTCCTTGGGTGTCCGCCTGCTGATTGCCTCCAGTACCCGTAGCGGCAATATTGAGGATACTATGGCAAGGACAGCCCATAAGGTATTCAAGGGCGAGTTGAAGAGAGCAAGCGACGTGAAGAAGGAAATTGAGGGTATTATTCCCTCTGATGAGCAGTTCGGACAAGCGTTTCAGAACGCCACCGTATCTAAAGCACAACTCGCTCGATATTACTTGCGCGCAATGGAGAAGGTAGCGCAATCTGCACCAGACCCGTGGTATGTTCCTAATGCAGACAAAGAGGTAATGAGCCTTGAGCACGTATTACCCGAAGAGCCCGAGGACAACTGGCCACAATTCAGTGAAGCAGAGGTCAAGGCGTACTGCAAGCGGCTTGGCAACTTATGTCTGCTCCCCAAGAAACCAAATAGCGACCTCAGAAGCGCGGATCAAGAGACGAAATTTGCTGTGTACAAAAAATGCCCCTATGTCCTGACCAAGCAAATCGCTGGCTCGCAGAAATGGACGCCAGCCGCGATTGGTCAACGGCAGAAGGGATTAGTCCCGCTGGCCATGAAGGCGTGGCCCTTATAGACGATGTCAGAACAGAAATCACAACAGACTGAATATGATCGCTTTGAATCTGCCCTGCGGAAGATTCTGTCGGTCCCAAAGAACGTTGTCAAACAGAAGACGACCAAGACCAAACCTAAGAAGTCAAAGAAGAAGCCATAAATTGCCATGGATTGCTATGGGATTTTCTGAAACCGAAACTGTTATCAAACGCATCTTACCGTATCTTGTACGGCGAGGTTATGACATTGAAAAAGACCTCAGTTTTGAGGACTCTGTTACGATTTCCGGGACAGCGAGAAAAGGGTTCATCGATATTTTGGTGAAGTGCGGCCGGGCCAATCCTGTTTTCCTAATAGAAGCCAAACGCGATGGGACGAAGATTGCTGTGAAGCACCGACAGCAGGCGATAGACTATGGGATCAGCATCGGCGTCCTTCTCGTTGCCGTCACTAATGGTCGGACGTTTGAGCTGCTTAACACGACAACGAAAAAGCCGTTGTTCTTGAATCGGTCATCACTCGACCGGATTCCGTCTCGGAAAGACTTGCTCGGCGTGATCCTTCCCCAATTAAAAAAGGACAAGACTTGCGACAATATCATCATTGCTGAAGATCGTTCTCTTCCTTTCCGGCCCGGTCTTCCGCTATCGAAATTGAACCATCTCATAAAGCAATGCCATAATCACATCCGTAAAATCGAGAAGAATGAGGAATACGCATTTGCTGATTTCAGCAAGTTCATGTTCCTAAAACTCCTGGAAGAGAAATGGGATCAGGAAGAACTGTCGCCACCCTACAGTTACACATTTCACGAACTGGCCACGCTGCCAAATGGCAAGGGCGATCAGATCAAAGCGGCGATCCTGAGCATGATCGCTACAATTCAGAACAGAACACCATACGGTAGTGTGTTGGCCGATCCGATCCGTCTTACAAAGGATGCATCCTACCAGAGTCTCGTGCGACAAATCGCTGCGGTTTCGTTCAGTGATTGCGATTTGGATTCCAAAGGAGCGGCGTTTGAGTATTTTGTTCGGGCCACACTGAAAGGTAAGAAGTTAGGGCAATATTTCACCCCGCGTCCACTGGTGAAATTGATGTTGGGCCTCGGGCACTGGGAGCAGATCGTCAACAGTCTTGCCACTGGAGAAGATTTCAAGGTACTCGACCCAGCTTGCGGCACAGGGGGATTTTTGGTTTTGCCGATGAACCAATGTATCGAAGAGATCAACGCCAGGCTGAAAAATAAACTCATCCATAAATCGACTGCGGATTTGCTGAAACGCCGCGTTAGGGAAGATGTCTTTTACGGAATCGACGCCCATGACGGCGTTGCCTGCTCGGCAAAGATGAATATGATTATCGCCGGAGATGGGTACAACAATATCCGTTGTGCTGACTCTCCCAATGAAATCAGGTTGATTCCGCCATACGAGAGGAGGAATGGCACAATTTGCGATGACGGTAGGGCGCACCTTATCCTGACAAATCCACCATTCGGAACATCCGAAGCTGAGTCGCTTACCGAGGAGAATGCCCGACACTACGATGTTCCTTCTACCCGTGGACAGTCACTATTTATCCAGTTAATGATCCGGTCGGCGCATCCAGATAGTCTAATTGTCACGGTAATTGATGAAGGTGTTCTCAATACAGCATCCTACACCAGCTTGCGCCGTCACATTCTTGAAACCTGCCGAATAGAAGCGGTATTGGAGCTTCCAGATGAGACGTTCAAGCCGAACAAGATCAACGTAAAGTCCAGTGTTCTTGTGCTGCGAACAAGACACGAACCAGATGCAGACTTGGCAGATAACTACCCAGTACCATTCATTGCAATCGATTCATTGGGTTATGAGGGATCAGGTGACGAGATTCGTGGTTTCAATCTGAGCCATCTTATCTCGGAAGTGATCGGTATTGAATCCAGCAAACTCAAAGACGACAGACTTGCGAGCGGATACAACTGGTCGGCTTTCGTAATTCCATCAAAAACCATCGCGGCAGACAGGTCCTATCGGATTGATTTGAGATTTTGGCATCCGACTATCCGTACTCTTGTCAACTGCTTGAAGAACGCGCCCGACGTGAAAACAATCAAGGAACTCAACACGATTGAAACAGAACGGGGCAAGAGTCCTCCAGTTGCGGAGTATGTCAGCCTTCAAGAAGGATACGCCTTAGTTGTCAAGTCGGGATCGAACATCTCAAAAACCGGAGAACTGATCGTAGATGGGGATTACATCGAGCAATCCACTTACCAAGAATACGTCGAAAGGAAACTGATTCTACAAGATGGGGATATTCTGCTGGCGTCTACCGGAGACGGAACGCTCGGCAAGTGCTGTGTTTATCGGAACAAAGATGAAGATGGCAAAACCAAGCCGGGAATTCCAGAGGGACACGTAACAGTAATTCGCGTAAACCCGGCAGAGGTCTATCCGGAATATCTCTGTGATTACCTCCGGAAAGGATTCGGACACGACCAACTTTATCGCATTTTTACTGGTTCAACCGGAATGGTAGAAGTTGCACCTGATGAAGTTAACGAAGTTCTGGTCCCAGCGTTGCCTCCTTCCAAAGAACAGAAAAGGCTCAGCAGGCAACTTCGCGCAAGCGAGAAACGTGCCGCTGAGATTGCAGAACAGTCCATTTCAATACTGGTGAGCGGTGAGAAGAAATTTCATCAATTGACCTTGCCGCCTACGGCTGATTAACCAAGTATATTATTGCCTAAGTTTTCACTCCGAGCGGGCATTTCGCTGCCAGAAAGGGCACCTCCCTGATCTTGCCTTTTGCCCAGCGCCTGTCCATACGGGGAATTAGTTGTTGACAGTGCCCGGGCAGCTTACTACAGTAATAGGCTCGCTTTTGCACACTCCTGTACGGGGAGGTATCTTACCGCAGAGAGTGGAATGAAAATAGCAGGGATTTAGGAGAGTAGTTCATGGCAACAAAGGTAGGAGTAAACGGTTTCGGCCGGATCGGCCGGCTCGTCGTTCGTGCGATGGCCGACAAGCCTGACAAGTTCCAGATCGTGGCCATCAACGATTTGTTCGATGCTGACATGCTGGCCTATATGTTCAAATATGACTCCACCCAGGGCAAGTTCCCCGGCAAAGTGGAGGTCAAGGGCACGGCCATCGTGATCAACGGCAAGGAAATCCCCATCCTCAACGAAAAGGACCCGGCCAAGCTGCCGTGGGGCAAAATGGGCGTGGACGTCGTGCTGGAATCGACCGGCAAGTTCACCTCCCGCGCCGCCGAGGGCAAGCCAGGCTATGATACGCATCTTCAGGCGGGCGCCAAGCGCGTGCTGCTTTCGGCCCCGGCCAAGGACAAGCCGGATGCCACGATCGTGCTGGGCGTCAACGATGACACACTGAACGCGTCCATGAAGTGCATCTCGAACGCCTCGTGCACCACGAACTCACTGGCCCCGGCCTGCAAGGTCCTGCACGAGAAGATCGGGATCGTCAAGGGTCTGATGACCACCATACATGCCTATACGAACGACCAGGCGATCCTGGATATGCCCTATAAGGATAAGCGTCGCGGCCGCGCCGCCGCACTCAACACCGTGCCCTCGACCACCGGCGCCGCCAAGGCGCTGGGCGAGGTCATTCCGGCCCTGAAGGGCAAGCTGCACGGCTACGCCCTGCGGATCCCGGTACCCGACGGCTCCATCACGGACCTGACGTTCCTGGCCGCCCGCAAAACCTCGGTCGAGGAGATCAACGGGGCGATGAAAGCCGCCGCCGAAGGTTCCATGAAGGGAATTATCGAGTACGTGACCGATCCCATCGTGTCTTCGGATATTATCGGTGATCCAGCCAGCTCGATTTTCGACGCTACGAACACGATCGTGCTCGACGGCGACATGGTCAAGGTCACCATGTGGTACGACAACGAGTGGGGCTATTCCTGCCGGAGCATGGACCTGATCGAAAGGATCGCCAAGCTGTAGGAATTTACGATTTACAATTGACGATTTACAATTGAGGGTCAACAGCAACGGTGCCGTCGTGGTCGCGGCAGCACCGTTTTGCGACAAATAGTCAATCGTCAATAGTACTTGTTCAATGCCAAGGGGAACGTTATGGCCAAGAAAACCGTAGCGGATATCGACGTCAAGGGCAAAAAGGTCCTCATGCGGGTCGATTTCAATGTCCCGCAGGACGACAACGGCAATATCACCAGCGACGACCGAATCGTCAAGGCTCTGCCGACTATCAAGAACATCCTCGATCGCGGCGGCGCCCTGATCCTGATGAGTCACCTCGGACGGCCGGAAGGCGCGCGGGACGACGCCTATACCCTCAAGCCGGTGGCCGAGCGGCTTTCCCAGCTCCTGGGCAGGAAAGTCATTTTCGCTACCGATTGCGTCGGGCCGGACACCAAGGCCAAAGCGGCGGCCCTCAAGCCCGGCGACGTCCTGTTGCTCGAAAACCTCCGGTTCTACAAAGAGGAGGTCATCAAGGACAAAGCGGCCAAAGAGGACGCCCAGCTCCGTGCGGCCAAGGACAAGTTCGCCAAGGAGCTCGCCTCGATGGCCGACATCTACGTCGATGATGCCTTCGGCACGGCCCACCGCGACAATGCCTCCATGTACACCGTTCCGGCGGTGATGGAGGGCAAGCCGCGCGTGATCGGCTTCCTGATTGAGAAGGAGCTCAAATTCCTGGGCGACGCCGTCAAGAACCCGCAGCGTCCTTTCGTGGCGATCCTCGGCGGCGCCAAGGTCTCCGATAAAATCGGCGTGATCGAGAACCTGATCGGCAAGGTCAATCGCATCATTATCGGCGGCGCCATGGCGTACACGTTTCTCAAAGCCCGGGGCAAGGCCGTCGGCGACAGCCTGTGCGAGGACGACTTCATGGACAAGGCCCAGGGCCTGCTGGACCAGGCGGCCGACGCCGGGTGCGAGGTACTGTTGCCTCCCGACCACGTGGTCGTGCGGAAGCTGGAGGCCGGTGCGGAGCATCGCGTCGCCGTGGGTGACATCGATCCGGGCTGGCAGGCGGTGGACATCGGTCCGATGGCGCGCAAGGAGTTCGCGGAGAAGATCGTGGACGCCAAGACGATTCTCTGGAACGGCCCGATGGGCATCTTCGAGATCCCGCCCTTCGATGAAGGGACCAAGGCGATCGCCCAGGCCGTGGCCAAGGCCACCGACGGGGGCGCCAAGAGCATCGTCGGCGGCGGCGATAGCGCCAGTGCCATCGAGAAGCTCGGTCTGCAAAACCGGATCAGCCACATCTCGACCGGCGGCGGTGCCTCGCTCGAGTTCCTCGAGGGCAAGAAGTTCAAAGCCATCGAGATCCTCGACGACAAGTGACGCCATGGCGCGGTGTGTCGCCTGCGGAATTGGACCGATACAAGGGCGCATGCGAAGAACATGCGCTCTTGCCGTATCTATCAACTCCGCGCATTTTGCTGAGTCATGCGAATCGGGATTCATTCTGGTGTACCATGGCGTCATCCGGAACGAAGTTTAGCGCAGTGAAGGATCGGAGCGCGTGAGGGAGAAACCTCTGATACCGTTTACGGCTGAGTTTTGTGCAGGTCACCCTCGACCCGAGGAGCGGTGGCGCCTCGCGATCTGTCATGTCGAGCGAAGCGCAGCGCAGCCGAGACATCTGGCCTCGAATATGGCGCATCGTCCATTCGCGGCCGGATTTCTCCACGCGGCCTTCGGCCTTGGTCGAAATGACAAGAGACGATCCTATCACGCATGAGTTCTTCCTGGTCCGTGTCAGACGGGGGATTGTGGAATGGGTCGAAAGCTGCCGATACCGGGGACGATTGAGGTTGTCCCATCCATCCTCAGTGCGGATTTCGCCAAGCTGGCGGAGGAGATCGCCGCCGTGGCGTCCGCCGGCGTCCAGATGATTCATCTCGACGTCATGGACGGCCATTTTGTCCCCAACATTACGATCGGGCCTCCCGTTATCGCCAAGCTGCGCAAGCACAGTGACCTGGTCTTCGATACCCATCTGATGATCAGCGAGCCCGCCCGGTACATCGAGGCGTTTGCCAAGGCGGGTGCCGATAATATCACGTTCCACATCGAAGCGGCGGGCGAGCCTCACGAAATCGTCGACGGAATCCATGCTCTCGGCTGCACGGCCGGGATCACCCTCAACCCGGAGACTCCCGTCGAGTCGATAGAGAAAGTGGCGCCCTTGTGCGACATGGTGCTGGTCATGACGGTCCATCCGGGGTTCGGGGGCCAGGTATTCATCGATGAGGCGGCCCGAAAAGCGATCGCCATACGCCAAATTGTCGGGTCCGATATTCGTATCGAGGTCGATGGCGGTATCGACCCCGAGACGACGCCCATCGTCGTTTCCTACGGCGCGGATACGCTCGTGGCGGGCAATGCCATTTTCGGAAAGCCCGACCGCGTTGCCGCCGTTCGTGCCATCCAGGATGCTGGCCAAAAACTCCTGTAGCATTTCCCGCAGATCCCTGGTATAGTGACGCTGCCCACGCTGGCTGAGTCCCTGGCTGCGACCGGATATGGAAGGATAGGACAGTGGTGCCGACCGAGGGGCGGCCTCGCATGACCATGACGAAGAAGAAAGCAAACTGGAACGGTTTTTCCCTGCGGCCCCGCAAGGAGATGCCCGAGGGGCTCTGGCTGAAGTGCCCCGGCTGCGAGCACATGCTCTACCGCACTGCCGTGGAGAAGAATCTGAACGTCTGCCCGGACTGCAACTACCACTTCCGCATCGGGGCCTGGACCCGCATCCGGCACCTGGCGGACGAGGATTCGTTTCAGCAGATGCTCGAGGACCTGACCACGGGCGACCCGCTGGATTTCAAGTTCCGCGGCACGACGTACAAGCAGCGGATCAAGGACGACGAGAAGAAGGCCGGCACGAAGGAGGCCATGCTCATCGGCAAGGCTTTCATCAAGGGCCGGGGCGTCATTCTCGGCGTCATGGAGCCGAATTTCCTCATGGGTTCCATGGGCGCGGTCGTCGGCGAGAAGTTCTGCGTCGCCGTGGACAAGGCCATGGAGGAGTCGCTGCCGCTGGTGGTGGTCATCTGTTCCGGGGGGGCCCGGATGCACGAGGGAGTCGTCTCGCTCGGCCAGATGGCCAAGACCTCCGCCGTCCTCGCACGCTTCCATGAAGCCAAGGGCCTTTTCATCTCCATCTTGACCGACCCGACGAGCGGCGGCGTCACCGCGAGTTTTGCCATGTTGGGCGACGTGATTATGGCCGAGCCGGGGGCGTTCATCGGCTTCGCCGGTCCCCGCACCATCGCCGAGACCATCAAGGTCGAGCTGCCCGACGGCTTTCAGACCGCCGAGTTCATGCTCGAGCACGGGTTCGTCGATATGATCGCCCACCGCAAGGACCTCCGCAGCGAAATCGCCCGCATCATCGACTACTGCCAGAAATAACCCCCACTCCGTCCTGACGAAAAAACTGACGCTCTTACTCTTTCTGCGACAGGCACTTGCGCGGACACCTCCTAACATGTCACATTTTTGGTTGACACATAACATTCCAGCCTGTATTATTCATCGCATGTCATGCAGAGCGGTCTGCTGTCGGACGGGACGCTGTTGCCGGCACAGAAGAATGGAAGGGAGGAATCATGGCTGGACCAAACTGTCACAACTGTGTCTATTCAGTTTGCGACCCGGAGGTATGGCTTCGCCTGATGTGCCTGGAGGAGCCGATCCTGCCAAGCTGCGCCAACCACCCGCAGTGGCCCGGGCAGATGCATGAGGTCCCCGGTGTGCCCTGCCGGAACTACCGGCCCAAATCCGTTGTTCCCCAAGGCGACGTCCGCCTGATTCCCTTGGCCGAGGGCTTCTACGCCTACGTGGACGCCGCCGACTACGAGTGGCTCAGCCAGTGGCAGTGGCACATGGCCAGCGGCGGATATGCCGCACGGTCTGTCAAGGGCAGGCAGATCTTCATGCACCGCGAGATCATGCAGCCGCCCGAAGGAATGGTCGTGGACCATGTAGACGGCAACAAGGCCAACAACTGCCGGTTCAATCTCCGTGTCTGCACCCGCCGGGAAAACCAAGGCAATCTACCTAAGCAGCGTGGCACACGCTCCCGATTCAAAGGCGTCTCCTACAACAAGCGGCGCGACAAGTACTTCGCCCAATGCGACTTCGGGGGCCAACACCGCTGGCTCGGCTTTTTCGACGATGAGGTCGAGGCGGCCCGAGCCTATGACCATGCGGCGGTCGAAGAATGTGGCGCGTTTGCCCGCGTGAACTTCCCGCAGGAATGGCCCTTGGAGCGGCGCCGGGAGGTGTACGCCAACTACCAGGCCGCCCTGAAGCGGGAGGCAAAGAGGGACACGCACAAGGCTAAGGCAAGAGGCAACGCGAGAACGGCCAAGGCAAGGCACAAGCCACATCTCGCACGGCGCAAGACCAATAGTTTGCCACGGAGGGCACAGAGAACACAGAGGAATTCGTAGAATGGGCATTAGCCCATGCGGACTTCTCATTGGAACCCAAACAACTATGTCTCGCGCAGAGACACAGGGACGCTGAGGTAAAAGAATATGGTCACGCTCTTCTCTGCGCCTCCGCGTCTCTGCGCGAGTCGATTTTGGTTGCGGCCGAAGACCTCGCTGGGTGTTTGGTGTGATTCGCCGTTTCTGGGTTTCTTTTTGTATCTGCGTCGCCGTGCCTCTACAATGAGGCTGTGAATTCCGAACGAAGGGCCCTGGCAGATGCAAAAAAACCCTCAGTCCGAAAATTGGAAGTGCCGGGAGAAGCTGTGAAATTCGTGGAAACTAGGGTGCGTCCCGTGCGGCTCTTCAGAGGTACATTATATGAGCGAACGCGTCCCGAAGTGGGTGACTGACCTTGCGCTTGACATTTACAAGGTCATTCAGAAGCCTGGAGCCATGGACCGGTTCCGGGAAATGGTCAATATGTGGGCATCTAAGCATGAGGGTGATATCAACAACCACCTTGAGTGGGAGGAGCGCAGAAGGCAATATTTTCAGCAGCTTTTGTCAAGTGATCCTCGTCTACTCGATGAGAGTAGTGGTCCACCGGAACAGGGATGGCAGTGCGAGGCATATGTCCTCCGCACGCTAGCAGATTCAGCATCAGGTTCGGAAATACGTTCCACGATCATTAAGGGCTGGGTACCGCCAGAATTGTCTGTCGGCGCAGAACCGGAAATCCCCTATCCGCTTCCGCTGAGCGCGGACCATGAGCTCACTCTTGAGGAGAAATACGTTGTCCTAGCGGCTGTCTACGATGTCGGGCGTAAGGGTACCGAGCAGATTCCTCCGTGCGAATGGCCTCAAGATTGGGGAGAAGAGGGTGCAATATCGAACGCCAAAAAGTCCATCTTCTTTGAGAGTCTCCGGCGCGATGTATCCGAGCTCAGTGCAGATCACGAGGGTTGGTTGCGGATATTGCTGGACTGCGTGAAGAGGGACATCGAAGGTCGAACAAAGCAAGATGTCATTGAGCAAGGCAAGGACATGGCTTCTGACGAAACTCGCGTTGAGGGTTGGATCCGCAGAGTGAAGGACCACCGGGTGATGAGCATCCTGATCATTGCTGGCGTAGCAATTATCGCACTGGGCGCGGTCGCGGGAGGCCTCGATACGATAATCACCTTCTGGGCCAAGCACATATCAATGCGCGATGTGCCGCAGCAGAGCGCATCCCAAGGCATCTGGGAGAGAACCATTGTCAGCGCTACCGCCAGTGTCGAGATAAACGTCCGTTCGGACGAACAAATCAACGCACACAACATGAACAGGGGGTTACTTCTCGCATTTACTAAAGAGAAGAAAGTGCTTCTCCTAATGGAATCGGAAGATAGCTATGCTAAACAGATAGGAGAAGGTACTGTACAATATTCGGGCAACGTGAGAATGTCTCTTACAGACAAAGCATTCAATCAGCCATTGTCAATTCTCAGGGACGCGAGGTACGTCCAACTCCAGGTCGAGGTCATCCCAGCAAACAGCGACATCGTTTCGGGGAAAATCAACTGCGCCTTCAATGATGGAATTCCAGCCACAGTTGTTGTCCCTCCTCAGAGGATGCGCGGAAATGTGATAATGGTCCAGGATATTGACTTCGCCCAATTGGTCAAGAATTGAGCATCACACCTACACATTCCACATTGTGGCGTAGAGCAAGGATTTCCTCGCTCGGAGAGATAGAACTCGATTCTTGCTTGGCAAATACTCTTCGCCGGGCGCTTCCACCCGCGACTTGACCGACTTTGCGTTCGCCCTGAGCGGCTGCGAGACTCCCCTTTTCTTGGGGCTGTGGGGGGCGTATAATGACGGGGCGCTGTCTGGCTTGGAGACGCAGGATGTTGCGTCTGGGTTTGGGAAGGTGCGATGGGTTATTTTCGTGACAATGTGGAGCGGACGGAGGGCTATACGCCGGGGTTTCAGCCGCAGGCGGCGGATGTGGTCAAGCTCAATACGAATGAGAACCCGTATCCGCCGTCGCCGCAGGTGATGAACGTGCTGGCCGCCATCCGGCCGGAGCAGCTTCAAGATACTAGGATACTAGGGACAGTCACCTATTTTTCGAGTCCACAAATAGGTAACTGTCCCCATCATTCGAGCATGACTGTCCCCATTTTCCCTCAGTTCGCTTCCTCCTTTCCTATGCTTCGCTGGAGCTCCTTACCTCTTCGGATTAGTCTATCCACGTAAGTCGCGACCCCAGGGACACCCGGCTCGTACGCATCATCCCAAAACCACAAGCCCGGGATGAGTTCTACCTTGCCAAGACTATCACGAGAGGCCCGGTAGTTCTCGGGGTATGCGAACACTCCCTGACGGACGATGCTCACAGTCAACGCCACCCAGACTCGTCCGTTGCGGTCTATCTCGACCAGTACGGGGTCCAAATCCAACACCGCTTTGGGGAAACTCGCCGCCTCCGGAGCAGGTCGGCGACGCCAAACAACGCGCGACCGCTCGTAGCGAAGAACATACGTTTTCACCTCCAAATCACCGGCCGCAACGCGTCGCGAGAGCTCCTGGCAGGCTTTCAAGAGGGCTTGCCAGTCCGTCTCACACAGCAGGTGTTTGAGTCGTTGGTTGTCCTTGTGCATCTCTATGTTTGAGTAGGCCACTACGAGAATGACGAGAATGGCAACCACGGCAAGCTTTCTCCATATCGTCATCTGGGGGGGCCTGAGGAGAATGTCAGGTCCATTTTTCGGCGTCATTTTTTAACCTCCAAACCGTCACGCTCAAGTCCTGCAATCATACACTGGCGAATGCGGCGATGCCAAGGAAATCAAGGCAGTAGGCATGCACGACAAAAATGGCACGCAAGGATGGAGAAGCCGTATGTCATTGCGAGTCCCTGTACTGCGGCGCGCCCGGTGTGGGGAAGAAACCCAGAGATCTTGCTTTGGGTGGCACGCCCAAGTACAGCTTGAGCGTGCGGCCTGGGCGACAGACCGCCTCCGAGGCAGCACGGCCAAACAAGTTTGCCCGTGCCACCCCGACTTGGCTGTTTCTTAGGAGGGGGCCGCCGGAACTGGGGGTCACACCTACACATTTCACAATTTCGCTTCCCCAAGCGACGGTGTGCAGAGCACACATTAACGGCTCTCGCCGCGGCCGTGGTGGTCGGCCGGCACAACCGTAGGCCAGACCACGAGACCGCCCTTTTCTTTGGGGGGCGGGGGCCGTATAATGGTACCTCTCTATTTGGCTTGGAGACGCAAAATGTCGCGTTTCTACGTGGAAAGATGCAATGGGTTATTTTCGGGACAATGTGGAACGGGCGGAGGGGTATACGCCGGGGTTTCAGCCGCGGGCGGTCGATGTGGTCAAACTCAATACCAATGAGAACCCGTATCCGCCGTCGCCGCAGGTGATGAACGTGCTGGCCGCCATCCGGCCGGAGCAGCTTCGACGCTATCCCGACCCACTCGGCAACGCGTTCCGGGAGGCGGCGGCCGAGCTCAACGGCGTCGAGCGGGACAATATCATGTGCTGCAACGGCGGCGATGACCTGCTCTCCATTGCGGTCCGGGCCTTCTGCGACGAGCGGCGGCCGCTGGCGTATCCCGTGCCGACGTACTCGCTCTATCCGGTCCTGGCAAGGCTACAGAACTGCCCGGCTATCGAGATTCCGTTCGATGAGGAATTCAACCTCCCGTCCGGGCTCGCCGGCACCGGTGCGGCATTGACCATCGTGTGCAATCCGAACGCCCCCACCGGCACCTTCATTCGGGTCGAGGAGCTGACGCTGCTGGCGGGCACGATTACCGGCGTTCTTCTGATCGACGAAGCCTACGTGGACTTTGCGGAGCAGAACTGCACGTCGTTGGTCCGGAAATTTGACAACGTCATCGTGCTGCGATCCCTGAGCAAAGGCTACTCGTTGGCGGGCCTGCGGTTCGGCTACGCGATCGCCCACAAGGACCTGATCGAAGGCCTGATCAAGGTCAAAGATTCGTACAACGTCGATGCCCTGGCGATTGCCCTGGCGACCGCCGCCATCAAGGACCAGGCGTACTTCCGCCAGAACGTGGAGAAGATCCGGAAGGAGAGGCAGATTCTGACCGGGCAGTTGCGGGCGCTGGGCTTTGCCGTCCCCGACAGCAGCACGAATTTCGTTCTGGCCCGGGTGCAGAACGGCTCGGCGGCACCCGTCCACGAGCAACTGGCGAAGCGGAACATCTTCGTCCGGTATTGGAACACCCCCGGACTCGAGGACAAGCTGCGCATCAGTGTCGGCACGAAGGAGCAGAACGAGAGGCTGATTTCCGCTCTGCAGGAAATCCTATCGGCAGGTGGAGGCAGACCATGAGCGGTGAAGGCATCAATCGCAGGCGGTTCGTCGGCACGGCAGCGATGGCAACAGCGGGATTACTTGCGATTCGTCCGGACAGCTCCCGAGCGCAACAGGGTCCTCCGGCCGGGAAAGCCGGCATCAAAGTGGGTCTGTACAGCATCACGTTTCTGGGTTTGTGGTACCAGGGCAAAGAGCTGACGCTGGAGCAGGTGGTCCGCAAGGCCAAAGAATACGGCTACGACGGCGTCGAGATCGACGGCAAGCGGCCGCACGGGAACCCGAGCGATTGGCCGGCGAAGCGCTGCAAGCAACTGCGGTCGATGGCGGACGGCGAGGGCATCGAGATCTACGCCGTGGCGGGCAATAACGACTTCAGCAGCCCCGTCTGCGAGCATCGGGAAAGCCAGCTCGTCTACATGCGCGAGCTGATTCGGATGGCCTCGGACTTCGGTGCCCCGACGGTCCGGGTCTTTCTCGCCTGGCCCGGCGTTACGAGACAGCCGCAGATCGGCACGTATACCGTCGCCCGAAATATCTGGGAGCACACTCATTCCCTGACCACCGGCGCCGAGGATTGGAGCCGGTGCCGCGAGGCACTGGCCGAATGCGCGCGCTGTGCCGCGGACTACGGCGTCACCCTGGCCTTGCAGAATCATGCCCCTATCGTCACGAGCTACAAGGACGTGCTGCGGATGATTCAGCAGGTCAATGCGCCGCAGCTCAAGGCCTGCCTCGACCTGCCGTTGCTGGCCGACAAGAGCCGGGAAGGGATTCTCGCCGCCACGAGCGAAGTCGGCCGGCTCCAGGCTCTGTCGCACTTCGGCGGCGAGTTCGACCGCGCCGGCGACGGGACCATCGTCCATGACGGAGGCAACGAGCCGTACACACACTTCCTGCGTGGCATGAAACAGATTGGATATACGGGATACATGGGGTACGAATTGTGCCATCCTCTGCCCGTGGTGGATGGCCGGACGGTGGGCGTGGAATTCGCCGAGAAAAATGCCAAGCTGGCCGCCGAGTTCCTGCGCGGCCTGCTGAAGTCCGTTCCGAGTTGACGGACGACAACGAATACGGATGACCGGGAGCACGAAGATGGAAGACCGAATCGCAAAAATTCAGCGGCAGACGAAGGAAACCGACATCGTTTGCGAGCTTAACCTCGACGGCGTCGGCCGTTACGACATCGACTCCGGGGCCGGCTTCCTCGATCATATGCTTACGCACCTGAGCAAGCACGGCCGGATCGACCTGGTGGTCAAGGCCAAAGGCGACCTGCACATCGACCCGCACCATACGACGGAGGACATCGGCCTGTGTCTGGGCGATGGTCTGCTCTCGGCGCTCGGCGATAAAAAAGGCATCGCCCGTTACGGCCACAGCTCGGTGCCGATGGAGGACGCCCTGGCCAACGTCTCGCTGGACCTGTCGGGCCGGCCGGCGTGCGTCTATAACGTCGAGTACCGCACGAACAAGATCGGCGATTTCGACGTGGAGTGTATCGAGGAATTCCTGCGGGCGTTCTCGAACAGCGGCAAGTTCAACCTGCACGTGAATGTCCCCTACGGCTCGAACGGCCACCATATCGCCGAGGCCACTTTCAAGGCGCTCGGCCAGGCCTTGGCGGCAGCGGTTAAGATCGTCGGGACGGATATCCCCAGCACAAAGGGGCAACTGTGATCGAGGAACCGAAGCCGGCGGAATACAGGGTGGGGATCGGCACCGACATCCATCGGATTGTCGAGGGCCGCAAGCTCATGCTGGGCGGGGTCTACATCCCCTATCCGGCGGGCCTGCTCGGCCACAGCGACGGCGACGTGGTTCTCCATGCCATCGTCGACGCCCTGCTCGGGGCCGCCGGCATGGGCGATATCGGAACCCTGTTCCCCGATACCGACATGCAGTGGAAAGACGCCGACAGCAAGGTATTCCTGTACAGCGTCAAGGAACAGCTCGAAAAGAAGCAGTGGGAAGTGGTGAATGTGGACCTGACCATTCACGCCGAGGCTCCCAAGCTGGGGCCGCTCAAAGGCCAGATCCGCCGGTGCATCGCCGGCCTGCTCGGCATGGATTTCGCGGCAGTCAACGTCAAGGCGAAAACCAACGAAGGCCTCGGCGAGATCGGCGCCGGCGAAGCCATGGCCGCCACCGCCATCGCCCTGCTCCGCAAGAAACCCCGCCGGGGATTGTGACCACGACGCCGAAGCTGCCCGTATGAGGATTGACCGGCTCCACTTCCACCAGTAGAATGCCTTTATGCCAAGAGATGCGACGAAACTCCCGGATGAATTGAGACAGCAGATCAGCGAAGCGCTGCGACCGGCGCACCCGGAAAAAGTGATCCTGTTTGGCAGCTATGCCTGGGGACATCCGACGGAAGACAGTGATATCGATCTTTATGTCGTAACACAGGACGATTTTGTGCCGTCCACTTGGAGGCAAAGACGCGATATCGTCCGAAGTATCTCCGATCGAATCCTCGATTTGCGGATGCGCTACCCGATCGATTTGTTGGTGCACACCAAACCCATGCACCGCGAATTCGTCGAAAGAAAGAGCAGTTTTGCCCGTCAGATCATGAGCAAAGGGACCCGGCTGCTATGAGGAAGGCAACTGCTGAGTGGCTGAAATCCGCAGAGATGGACCTCGAAAACGTCGCCGAGATCATCCATCTGGAGCACCTGACTCCTGTTGCTGCCTTTCACGCTCAGCAGTGCGTTGAGAAATGCTTCAAGGCCGTCCTCGAAGAACACTCGAAGAAGGTACCGAAAGACCACTCGACGCTGAGGCTTTACGGTTTGGCCAGAGAATTGATTCTGTTGGACGTAGACGTGGGCGTTTTGACCGATCTGGACGATCTCTACATCGAATCCAGGTACCCCGGCGAATTAGGGCTGCTTCCCGCCGGCAAGCCGACTCTTGCGGATGTGCAGGAGTTTTTCGGAGTCGCCAAGAACGTCTACGACCAAGTAGGGCGCGAGGTGGCCGGCGAGAACGGCTAATGGCTTGCGTGTCTGACAAGAAACCGCATCAATCGGCGTTGAAAAGGATCATATGGCGCTGCAACTGTACAATAGTTTGACGAGACGGACGGAGGAGTTCAAGCCGCTGGCGGACAACCAGGTCGGGATGTATGTCTGCGGGCCGACGGTTTATGGTCATGCACATCTGGGTCATGCCAAGAGCTACGTCAGCTTCGATATACTTGTGCGCTACCTGCGCTATCTCGGCTACAGCGTCACGTACGTCCAGAACATCACCGACGTCGGTCATCTGACGGACGATGCCGATGCGGGCGAGGACAAGATCGCGAAGGCGGCCCGCAAGGAACGGAAACACCCCATGGCCTTGGCCGAATACTACACCCACAGCTATTTCGAGGATATGGACAAGCTCAACTGCATCCGTCCCGACATCAGCCCGCGGGCCAGCGGCCACATCATCGAGCAGATCGAGCTGGTCAAGATTCTGCTCGAAAAGGGCTTCGCCTACGAGGTCAACGGGTCGGTCTACTTCGACGTCTCGAAGTTCCCGGACTACGGCAAGCTCTCCGGCCGGAACGTCGAGGAGATGCTGGCCGGCGCCCGCGTCGAGGTCTCGCCGGAGAAGAGGAACCCCGTCGATTTCGCGCTCTGGAAGAAGGCCGAGCCGAACCATATCATGCAGTGGCCCAGCCCCTGGGGCATGGGCTATCCCGGCTGGCACCTGGAGTGCTCGGCGATGAGCACGAAATACCTCGGCCAGCCCTTCGACATCCACGGCGGCGGCATGGAGAACAAGTTCCCGCACCACGAGTGCGAAATCGCCCAATCCGAGGCGGCCTACGGCGTCCCATTCGTCCGCTACTGGGTCCACAACAACATGGTCACCGTGGACGGCCAGAAGATGGGCAAGAGCCTGGGCAACTTCATCACCCTGAAGGAAGCCTTCGCCGGCACCCATGAGAAACTCACGAGGGCCTACGAGCCGCCGGCCATCCGCCAGCTCGTTCTGAGCAGCCATTACCGCAGCCCGCTCGATTTCTCCGACGCCGCCCTGTTCGCCGCACACAGCGGATACCAGAAGATCAGCGAGGCCGTCCGAGCTTTGCGTAAGCAGATCGACGCCGCACCGCAAGGTGAGCTGGACGAAGACGTCCTCAAGCAGCTTGGGGAGGCCAAGGCCAAATTCGAGGAGGCGATGAATGACGACCTCAATACCGCCATCGCGCTCTCGGTGCTTTTCGACCTCGTGCGTATGACCAACATTCTGCTCGAAGAAAAGAAAACGACGCGTGAAACGCTCAACGCCGTTAACGAGATGTTCACGAAGCTCGGTGGCGACGTGCTGGGCATTGTCAAAGAGGAATACGCCGAGGCCGGCGGGGTCAACGAGGAAGTCCTCGACAAGCTGGTCGGGCTTCTCATCGCCCAGCGGGCGGAGGCCCGAAAGGCCAGAGATTTCGCCCGGGCCGACGCGATCCGCGCGAAGCTCGAGGAGGCCGGCATCATCCTCGAAGATACGCCCGCGGGCACAAACTGGAGGTGGAAATGATTAGGATTTGCTATTTACTATTGGGCATTTACAATTTAGGAGGGTCATCGGTTGACGCCCAGTTCAATTGTAAATAGTAAATTGTCCTTCGTAAATACTATGCGAATCCTCGGCATTGACCCGGGTCTGCAAGTCTGCGGCTATGCCTGCCTGGAGATTGACAGCAAGGAGGAAGTCATGCTGGAGGCCGGCGTCCTCAAAACAACGGACGGCCTGCCGATCGAGACCCGACTGAACGAGATCGCTACCGACATCCGGACGCTGCTGGAGAGACTCGCTCCCAATCTGGTGGCCGTGGAAGAGCTTTATTCGCACTATGCCCACCCGCGCACGGCCATCTTGATGGGGCACGCCCGCGGTGTTATACTGCAGAAATGTGCCGAGGCCCATGTCGAAGTGCAGAGCTTCGCCGCCACGCGGATCAAAAAATCGATCACGGGCAACGGCCGGGCCTCGAAGGAACAGATGCAGAGAACGATGCAAACCATCCTCGGCCTGCCGGAGCTGCCCCAGCCGCCCGACGTGGCCGATGCGATGGCCACCGCACTCTGTTGTGCGAATTCCATAACCAGGGTTGTGCCTACGTAGAGAATCATGATAGCAGGAATCGAAGGAAAACTGATTCAGCTCGATAACGAGACGGCCTTAGTTCGGGTCGGATCGATCACGTATGAGATCATGCTGCCCGGCTATTGTATCAGCGCCTTGTCGGGATTGATCGGCTCGGATATCGTGCTGTGTACAATGGAGTATTACGAGGGCAGCCTGGGCGGCGGCAACCTGATCCCGCGGATGGTGGGCTTCCTGAGTCCGGCCGAGCGCGAGTTCTTCACCACGTTCATCAGCGTCAAGGGCATGGGCATCCGCAAGGGTTTGCGCGCCTTGAATATGCCGATTCAGGACATCGCCGCCGCCGTCGAGAGCGGCGACGAGAAGATGCTGATGACACTGCCCGGGATCGGGCGGCGCATGGCCCAGCAGACGGTGGCGGAACTGAAGGGCAAGCTCCACGCGTTCGCGCTCGGGTCCGAGCGGGCTCAGGCGGCCCAGACACGATTCGAGCCTTTCCAGGCCGAGGCGCTCGAAATTCTCATCGCCTGGGGCGAGAAGCGCAACGAAGCGATGGAGCTAATCGAGTTGGCCGGCAGGAAACACCCGGACATCCGAACGGCCGAGGCGCTCGTCCCGCTCGTCTACCGCCTCAAGCAAGGCGCCGAAGTCTGAGAGCCGGTCCTCCAGGCCTGCCACACTTCGCCCGATAGTTAATCTTGCAGTCTTGTGCAAAATGAGTAAGCTCTGGGTATGGCAATAGGTAGAATCATCAGCAGACAGTCATTGAGTGAGGCCGAAGAGACTTTCAACGTATCGCTGCGTCCGAAGGCTCTGCTCGAGTGCGTCGGCCAGCAGAACGTACGGGAAAAGCTCGCGATCGCGATTGCGGCGGCCAAGCAGAGAGGCGAGCCGCTGGAGCACATACTGTTCTATGGCCCGCCCGGACTGGGCAAGACCACCCTGGCGAACGTCGTCGCCCATGAGATGGGCGCGCGGATTCGGTCCTCCTCCGGCCCGGCCCTGGTCAAAGCGGGCGACATCATGGGCATGCTCACCAACATCAACACGGGCGACGTGCTTTTTATCGATGAGATTCACCGGCTCAGCACGCCGGTCGAGGAGTTTATCTATCCGGCGATGGAGGATTTCCGGGTCGATTTCACGGTCGATAGCGGCCTCCATGCCAAGACAATCAACTTCCCTTTGAAACGTTTTACCCTGATCGGGGCCACCACCCGCGCCGGGCTGCTGAGCGCCCCCCTGCGCAGCCGGTTCGGCATGCTCTACCACCTCGAGTTCTACACCACCGATGAGCTGACGGAGATCCTGAGCCGCTCCGCGCAGTTGCTGCAACTGACCTGCGAGGAAGGCACGCTCGAGCTGATTGCGGCCCGCTCGCGCGGCACGCCGCGTATCGCCAACCGGCTGCTCAAGCGCGTCCGCGACTACGCCCAGGTAAAAGGCTCCGGGACCCTGAGCACCGGGATTGTGGACAATGCCCTCAAAATGGAGCAAATCGATGCGCTCGGCCTGGACGAGCTGGACCGGTCGTTCCTGCGGGCGCTGGCCAACGTGTATGAAGGCGGTCCCGCCGGCATCGAGGCCCTGGCCGCCACGCTCGGCGAGGAGCGCGACACGCTCGAGGACGTCGTGGAGCCGTACCTGCTGCAAATCGGATTCGTGCGGCGGACCAAACGCGGACGCGAAATCACCCCGAAAGCCTGCGAGCATCTCGGTTTGGAGCTGCGCCCGAAGAAGCACACGGCCGAGGTGCCGGGATTGTTCGAACCATCCGCGTGATACCCGGATCCGAGCCGGCCGGCCGTGCCGTCCTGCTGAACGGAACGAGGTGAAACATCCAGCCAACGGATGGGAGATATCGTGGCTATGGGAGGTCGGTTTCCACTCGCGGCCCAGGTCCTTCGCTTCGCTCAGGATGACAACGAACGCAGGTTCAGTGGAGCAACCAGGATGAAAAGACTCTGTTTCCTCACACTTCTTCTCATTCTTGCGGCCTCATCTATGACATTCGCCGAGAATCAGCGGATGCCCTCTCCCGAGATGCTGGCGAAGTTCCGTGACACCTACATTCTCGGTGCGCACGTGTACCGGGTGCCGCCGCCGGAGCTGGAGAACGTCCTGGCCGACATGGCGACCATGAAGAAGCTCGGCATGAACCTTATCAACATCCAGGAGGTCTGGTCCTGGGACAACCCCCGCGAAGGTGAATATGACTTCCGCCATCTCACGGCCCTGCTCGAAGAGGCCCGGGACCTGGGTCTGCTGGCGGCGGTCACCACTACGATAGAGAACGTGCCGAAATGGGTCTGGGATAAGTACCCGGATTGCCGGCTCCTCAACGCTCAGAATCAGCCCCACATCGACCCGACCCAGTACGTCATGCCCTACGACGGCAAGCCCGGCCCCTGCTGGGATCACGCCGGGGTCAAGAAGGAAGCGGAGAAGTTCTTCCAGGCCATTGCCAAAGCGACGGAGCCTTTCGACAACATGATTTATTGGAACGTGTGGCAGGAAATCCATCTCTGGTCCTCGGTTTGGGGCAGCGCAAGACCTTACAATCCCGAAACGCTGGACGGCTTCCGTTCCTTCCTCGGCCAGAAATACGGCACGCTCGACCGCCTGAACGACGCGTGGAAGACCCGGTTCGGCGATTGGCAGCAAGTCGATCCGCCGCGGGCGTACTTCATGGTGCCAAGCTTCATCGACTGGTCGCGGTACATCCACGAGGGATACCTGGCCGGAACGCTCGATTGGAGGAGACAAACGCTGTTGAACGTTGACCCGCGCAGGCGGCCGGTCGTTGCTCATACATCCTCTCCCTACTACGGCTCAACCTGCGAATTTTACTGGTCCAAAAAACTCGACGGCTACGGCACATCGTTCTACCCCACCGTGCAAACATACCAGAAATGGAAGCCGCCCGAGATGAGCGACGATGATTATCTACGCTCTCAGGACCTGCTGTCGGGTCTGTATCAAATGAACTACTCGCGCTGCGCGGCGGGAAAGGACCGGCATTTCTTCCTCTCCGAGATGGCCGCGGGTCCCTACAACAACACCTTTACAGTGAAGGGGCAGGTCAGCGCCGGGGACATGCAGCGATGGCTCCTCCTGCAATTGGCCGGCGGCAGCAAGGGCGTCATTCTCTGGAATACCCGGCCGGAGCATTTTTGGGACGAAGCGCAGGGGCAGGGTTTTCTCGACGCCAACGGTCAGACGACACCTCGCGCCGACATCATCGCTACCTTTGCAGACGCCGCTAAAAGGCACGGCAGACTCATGGTGGACTCGGTCAAGCCGGTCGCTCCGGTCGCGCTCTTCCTGGACGAGGAGCTGTTTCGGTTCGCGGAAGGAGCGGGAGCGACGCACCTGATCAACGATGCGCTGCGCGGCTCCTACGTGGCCTGCTTCAGCGCGGGCGTGGATGTTGATTTCATCGACGGCAACAGAATCGACTCGAAGTCCCTTTCAGCCTACCGCGTCCTAATCCACCCGTTCCCGGTGGTGATGTCGGATGCCACGTCGTCGAGACTCGCACAGTATGTGAAGGATGGCGGCACGTTGATCTGCGGTCCCACGGCGGGACGATTCGACGAATACGGATTGGCCCGCCTGCATTTCATGAACGCGACTGCGGAAGAGCTCTTCGGCGTTCGGCACGCCTCGATTCAGCAGGTGGCCGAATTCGACGGCCAGCGAAAATGGACGCCCTCCGAGAGCCGAGCCGGAGACTTCGCTCCTGCAACCACGCTCACCGGCGTCGATGCTCTCGATGGATTGCAGCCCAAGGCGGCATTCTACCTCCAGACCTTCGAGACGCAGACCGGTCAGCCGCTGCTGCTGTGGACCTCAAAAGTCGTGGCGGTGCGGAACTCTTACGGCAAAGGAACGGCTTACCTCTTCGGAACGCTTTTCAGCCATTCCATCATGGGCGAACACTGCAAGGACTGCCGGCAGGCCTTGGAAAGGCTGCTGCGCCGGGCCGGTGTGATCGGCGAGACACAACCCGGCCTGTTCGTGTGCCGCAGAGTGGCTGGAAATAAGCAACTGCTTTTCCTGGTCAACCCGGCCGGGCAGAACAGAGAGTGGAAGCTCACAGCCGATGCAAACGGATCGGCGGAAGACCTCCTTTCCCAACAGCGATTCACCGCCGGCTCGTCCGTGACCGTCAAGCCCTTCGACGTGCGCTGCCTCGTTCTCCAAGCTGACTGAGCCGGAGAAACCAGTCATACTGTGATGACGGCTAAGGTTCTCGTGGCTGGCCCTGGGCTCGCACCGCCGCAGCACGTCCAGCGTCTGTCATGTCGAGCGGAGCGACGCGCAGTCGAGACATCTGGCTCCGAATCTGACGTAGCGTCCATTCCCGGCCAGATTTCTCCGCGCGGCCTCCGGCCTTGGTCGAAATGACAAGATAAGGCCCCGCGCTGGCGAAATTCCCAGAAGGGAGCCGGTCAGACGGCGAGGACGTGCTTGGCGGTTTTGGGCGGGTGGCCGAGGATATGGGTGAAGTGGCGGACCAGGACCCGCTCGATCTCGTCGAGCGTCTTCTCGTCGGCGTCGGCGATCCGCTTCACGTCGCTCAGAGTGTTGGCGGCCTTGATGCTGAGGCGAACCTTATCGGGGAAACTCATCTCGCAATCCCGGCAGATCAGTCCGTTGGCCGAAACACTGAAATAGCTCTCGCGCCAGTCCGGCCTAAAGGGCCTCTGGCAGTTCGCACATGCATGCAGGACCGGCCGCAGACCCACCTCGTGCAACAAGACCAGTTGAAACAGGATCAGCCGAACCAGGATATCGCGGCGCTCGCCCCCCACTTTCCCATCTTCGAAATCCTGCAGAAACTGCAGGAAGTGATCGAAGAGCGCCGGGTGCGGGTCATAGTCATCCGTCAGGGAGTTCAACAGCTCCGCGGCGAGCAGAGCACTTTGCAGGGCATGGAGGTTTCGCCGCAACTGGCCCCGAACCGGCTGCGGCTGGAACTCCGTCAGCGTGGCGAGCGTGTCTTGATGAGAAGCCGAGAAAACGATGTCCCCGAAAGACAGCACCTCGAGCGGGCCGTCGAAGGCGGATTTCGGCCGCTTGGAGCCTTTGGCAATCACCCGGATCTTCCCGGCCAGGCGGGCAAACAAGGTCACCACCTGCGACGTCTCGGAGTAATCCGCCACGCGGAGACAAATGGCCTGGTCCTTGGTCAACATGGCTACTGTTTAACGACTCTCTGGATCTTGATTCGCTTGACGCGCCGCGGCTCGGCGGAAGCGATGGTGAACTCGAGATTATCATAGTCGAAACGCTCGCCGGCCTTCGGGATGTACCCCAGCCGCGAGAAGACAAAGCCGCCGACCGTATCGTAGTCCTCGTCTTCGGGCAGGTTCAGCGAGTACTCATCGTTCAGGTCGTCCACGTACGTCCGGGCGTCCACCTCGATCGTGTTCTCGTCGATCTTCCGGACGGACGCCGGCGGGGTCTTTTCATACTCATCGGCGATCGGACCGACCAGCTCTTCGAGAATATCTTCGAGCGTGACGATCCCGGCGGTGCCGCCGTACTCGTCGAGCACGATCGCAATGTGCAGCTTCTGGTTCTGGAACTCGTGGAGCAGAGCGCGAAGAGGCTTGGTCTCCGGCACGAAATACGCCTCCCGCATCCGGCGCCTCAGGTTGAACTCGTCCGCGCTCTTGCCAATCTCGCCGAGCAGGTCCTTGGCATAGACCAGCCCGATGATATTGTCGATATTCTCCTCGTACACCGGAATCCGCGAATGCCCCGCCTTCTGCACCGTTTCCAAAACCGTCGGCAGATCGACGCTCACATCGACGGCCACGAGGTCAGTTCGGGGCGTCATGATCTCTCCGGCCGTGCTTTCCCGCAGCTCCAGCACGTTCTCAATCATCTCCTGCTCTTCCTTGTCCATCGCCCCCTCCATCCGCCGCTGCTCCAGGTCTTCGAGGAATTCCTCCTGTTTCTCCTCCTGCTGCTCTTCGGGCGTTGTCGGCGGCACACCGGCCAGCCGGCGCACGAATCCGTCATAGAGCTGCAGGGCGAAAAGGACAGGAGCGGCCACAAGGGCAAACACAGCGAGGACCTTGTACGTGCGGCTGATCAGTTTCTCGCCGGCATACTTCGCCCACGCGTAGGGAATCGCCAGGCTGAAGACGGAGAAGATCGCCAGGGAGATCACGAACACGATGATGTAGGTGACGGTATTGAGCTGCCCGTACCAGGCCGACAGCAGTGCCACCAGCAGCAACAGGGCGCCGATATTGAACACCAGTCGGTAGAAGGCGCAGGCCAGGAGCAGCCTGTCGGCATTCTTCACCACTTTCTCAACCCGTTCCGGCCGCTCCTCGCCACCGGCCGTCTGGAACGCCTCCTGCAGTCGGACACGGGAGAACGACCGCAAGGCGCTGGCACAGGCGGAGAAGAACGACGTCGCTCCAACGAACAGGCATGTCAACAGCACCGCCCAACCGATGAAGCCCACCATGAATCCCTTTCACATCTGTCCAGGCACGAACCGTTGCCCCCACGGAGCTTACTGTGCCTGCGCTTCCTTATTATACACCAATCCGTAGCCCAAATGTTGAAGAATCTCATCTTCGGCCCGGTGCATCTGGCGGGCTTGTTCCGCGGTGGCGTCGTCGAACCCGAGGTGGTGCAGCAGACCGTGCGCCACGTACAGCGCCAGCTCCGCCTCGGCGCTGTGCCCGCGCTGGGCCGCCTCGCGGACCGCCAGCTCGCCATTGACAATGAGATCGAAGACTCTCGGCTCGCCAGGCTCCGCGCGATCGGACAGGTCGAAACTCAGGCAGTCCGTCGTTCCTTCGTGACCCAGGAATTTCTGATTCAGCTTGCTGATTTCCGCATCATCCACGATGCCCACACTGACGACGGCCTGCGCGAGGCCAAACCGTTTGCAGATCGTCCGCACCAGTTTCCTCAGCTTCGATGGATCGGCGGGCGCCTTCTCGAAATGCTTTGTGATCTGGACCGTAACCATGGCCACCGGAGCCTACGTCTCGACCATCTTCGGCACGCCCGGCTTCGGCGCACGCGACGGGGCATCCGGTGCCGTAGGGTAGGCGATGCGCCCGTGGTAGTGGGCCGCCAGAGACTTCGACATGCTGTCCTCGATCAGACTCAGCTCGCGCAAGGTCAAATCGCACTCGTCGAACTGGCCGTCCTGCAACCGCTTCATGGCGATGTTGTGCACGACCCCCTCACACTTGGCCACCGTTACATCGGACAACGACCGTACGGCCCCCTCCACCGCATCGGCCAACATGACAATCGCCGCCTCCTTCGTCTTCGGCTTGGGGCCGGCGTACCGAAACTCGCTCTCCGTCGGCGGGGGTTCGATCGTCTTGCGGCTGGTTCCCCCCGGCCCCGGCTCCTCGTATTTCCGCCTGGCCTCGTGATAGAACGGCTCCACCAGCGTGGTGCCGTGGTGCGTCTCCACGAACTGACGCAGAACGTTCGGCAGACCGAACTCCTTCGCCATCTCCACCCCGTCCTTGACGTGGCCCACGATGATCAACTGGCTCATGGCCGGCGAGAGCTCCTTGTGCTTGCTGGCCGAGCCCATCTCGTTTTCCGTGAAATACTTCGGCTTGTTGATCTTGCCGATATCGTGGTAGTAGGCCCCGACGCGGCACAGCAGGCCGTTGCAGCCAATCGCTTCCGCCGCCGCCTCGGCCAGGGAGCCGATGAGCAGACTGTGGCTGAACGTCCCCGGCGCTTCCATCGCCAGCTTCTTCAACAGCGGCTGATTCGCATCGGAATAGTCCAGCAGAGTCATGCTCGTGGCGATGCGGAACATCTTCTCGATCAGCGGCAGCAGGCTCTGAATCAGCAATCCGGCGATGAACGCCGCACTGGCGTAGTAGCCCGCCCCCTGGATAACCGCGCTCCATTTCGGAGGCTCGCCCAGGAAATTCAGATACGGCACCGACAGGGCCGTGATGAAGACGACCGCCGCCGCCAGCGCGCTGACCTCGAGCAGCTTCATGCGCGAACGGATCTCTTTGAGCGAGAAGCAACAGGTGGCCGCCCCGGTGACCATCGTCAGGAACAGTCGGATACCCTGCAACTGGAAGGCCGGCTCCGGCTTGGGTCCCACGGCCAGAGCGGCGAGGACGCAGTACAACGCGCTCATCCCCACGGCATAGCGCTGGTCGTAGGCAATCGCCAGAATAATCGCCATCATGGCCGCCGTACCGACGCCCCAGCTTAGCCCCCAGAGAGCGTCGCCGCTGGACAGAGAGCCCAATTTCGTCACGGCCAGCAGCGCAGGGATCAGGATAACCAGAGCGAGGGCTTTGGCATGATTGCGCACCATGCGATACTGGTAATGGTACGTGTACAGCCCGCCCCCGATCGCCAGGAGCACGGTCATCACCGACACGGCGGCCACCGCACGGTATCGCCCTTGCTGGGTCAGGCCGAAGGACAACACCAAGACACAAAGCGCAACAAAGATCAGCCACAGCAGCAGCGAAATCACGATATCCGCATCGATCAGCCGGGAAAGCTTCAGGGAGCTCTCCGTGCCGATATTGCGGCGCACCTGGTCTCGGCGAGGACTGGTCTTCTTAAGAAATGCCATATTGTATGCCTCGCGGAACGATCCAACGCAGCGCGTGCTTCGCCTTGCCGCAACTTGGTTGTATGGGTCCCAACGACATTATGAGGTTTCACGTGTCTTGATGCGGCTTCTTTCCTGCTTGGCCCGATAGGCTTCAACGATGTCCTGCACCAGCCGATGCCGCACAATATCCTGCTGGCTGAGTTCTACCACGCCGATGCCGTTGACCCGCTGGAGAATCTCCATCGCCTCGATCATGCCGCTCTTCTGGTTGGCGGCCAGATCTACCTGCGTGATGTCGCCGGTGATGATCATCTTGGAGCCATGCCCCAGACGGGTCAGCACCATCAGCATCTGCAAGCCCGAAGTGTTCTGGGCCTCATCACAGATGATCGCCGCCTCGTTCAAGGTCCGGCCGCGCATAAAGGCCAGCGGAATGATCTCGATGATATCGAGCTCCATGAACTTCCGCATCTGGGCAAAGTCCATCATGTCCTCGATGGCATCGAAGAGCGGCCGCAGATACGGATTGACCTTGGCCGCGATATCGCCCGGCAGGAAGCCCAGCTTCTCCCCCGCCTCCACCGCCGGTCGCGCCAGCACGATCCGCCGAATCTGACGCTTCTTGAGCATCAATACGGCCACCGCCACGGCCAGATACGTCTTTCCCGTACCGGCCGGGCCCGTGCAGAACGTGATATCGTTGTTGAGCATCGTCTCGATATACTTCAACTGCCCTTCCGTCGACGGCTCAATCACCTTATTGGAATAGACCGAGATGGCCTGACCGGCCTCCACCGTCTCCGGCAACGGGCCCTGATCGACGAACTCCATCACGTCGTCCGTCGTCAACTGCCGGTGCTTCAGCAGGTGCTTCTGCATCCGGTCTATGGCCTCGGCCGCCCGATGAACGTTTTCTTCCGCGCCACTGATATGCAAATCGGACTGGCGGGCGATGATCTGGACGCCCAAGGATCGACGTAGAAGTCGCAGATGACTATCTGCAGGACCGAATAACTCGAGTTGCTTGCTCGGATCCAGTTGTATGGTAACTTCCAAATCGCTTCTCGCTAAACCATGATTCATCCTTCGGTCGGGTCTCCGCCTATGCCACCAACCGAAAGAACATATAGGCAAACGGAGCCGCAAAGAGCGGCGAGTCTACCACGTCTAATATACCCCCGAAGCCGGGTACCCGGTTCGAGGAATCTTTCTGCTGCGCATCGCGCTTGAGCATCGATTCCGATAAATCGCTCAACTGCCCTATCGCACCCATGCATCCACCGAATAACAACGCCGGCCATACTCTTATTATACCAAAACTCGTCGCAAATGCGAAGCTTACCGCCATGCCGGCGATGATAGCCCCTGCCAAACCCTCCCAGGTCTTGCCCGGGCTGACCCGGGGGGCAAGCTTGTGCTTTCCGAAGAGCCTGCCAAACGCGTAAGCCCCTATGTCAGAGCACTTTACGGCAAAAATGAACATCAGGACCTGCCCCAATCCGGCGTCGATCCGAATCCCGAGAATGAAGGCCCCGAGGCCCCCCAGATAAAGCAGGGAAAAGCAACTGATTCCGCAGTTGGCTAATACGCCGATTGTGCCAAATCGGGCGTGCTGTTGCAGCATCACGCCGGCAAGCACAAAGGCCATCACCAGCAGGACATACAGCCCCAGTGGGATGTCGAAGACCTGAGGCCAATACCAGGTTGTGGCCAGCAGGACCAGCCCAATCGTGGAAGCCGGATTGAGAATGACGAGGCCTTTGGCGGCGGCAAGCCGCGAGAGCTCGATGCCCCCGAGGCCAAGAATGATGGCGACCAGGAGCATCAGGATCGTGGCCTTGACCCGGCTGCCACCGGCGGGCGAACCCGCCAACGAGCCGTCGAGCCAGCCGTCGAGAACAACGAGGCCGGTAAAAAGCGCCGACATCAGGGTTCCGAAGAGTAGCCTGTATTTGAGCATGGCTTGAGATGCGGCGGAATCCCGCCCTAAAAATACCGTCGGAGCCGATTGCCCACGTTCACAGTTCCATTGTGCCGGCCGCCTGCTGGTGAGCCCTGGGGTCCTTGTCAATGGCCCCGAAGCGACGATCCCTGTGCGCATAGGCCAGGATCGCCCTTTCCAGCGACTCCTGCGCAAAGTCCGGCCAGAGAGTCTCGGTCACGTAGAACTCGCTGTAGGAGATCTGCCACAGCAGGAAGTTGCTGACCCGCAGCTCGCTCGCCGTTCGGATGAGAAGGTCAGGATCGGCCAGACCCGCCGTATACAGGTGCCGGCTGATGCAACTCTCGTCAATCTCTTCCGGCCGGAGCCGGCCCTGCTTACATGCTTCGGCGATGGCCCTGGTAGCATCGACGAGCTCAGCCCTGCCGCTGTAGTTGAGCGCCAGGGCCAGCACCATGCCCGTGTTGGTCCGGGTCAATTCCATCGTCTCATTCAGCGCCTGGCTGACCGTTTGCGGCAGCCCCTCCATGCGGCCCAGATGAACCAACCTCACGTTGTTTTTCATCAGGCTCGGCCGTATCCCCACCAGGTACTCCGCATAGAGGTGCATCAGGCCGTTCACTTCCGCTCTCGGCCGCTTCCAGTTCTCCATGCTGAAGGAGTACAACGCCAGAGATCGCATGCCAAAATCAACGCAGTGTTGAGCGATCTTCTCGGCGGTCTTAGCCCCCTCCCGGTGCCCCTCGTATCGCGGCAGCGTCTGCCTTTGAGCCCACCGACCGTTGCCGTCCATAATGATGGCGATATTGCGCGGCAACTGCTCCGCCCGGAGCCCCAGCCGCTTGGCGGTTTCTTCGGCCTTTTGCTCCATGCTATCGATTTGAACAGGTGAGCCGCTCATGAGCATCCATAATCCCGATCCCCGCCCGACGCCTGACAGGCGGACTCAGTTCAATGATTGATGATCGTTTGACTCCGTTTGGGTCCTACCCCGATCATCTCAATCGGTCTACCGACCATCTCCTCGATCCGCCGAATGTAGTTTTGAGCGGCCTGCGGCAGCTCGCCCAAGCTGGTCGCTTCGTTGATATCTTCCGTCCAGCCCGGCAGGCTCTCATAAATGGGCCGTGCTTTCGCCAGCCTGTCGATATTGGCCGGAAAGAACGTCTCTTCCCGACCGTCAATCTCATAGGCACGGCACAGATTGAGCTCCTTCAGGCCCGTGAGGGTATCGAGATGCAGCAGTGCCAGTGAATCGACGGAGCCGATCCTGACGCTGTACGCCGCGGCGACGGCATCGAACCATCCGCAACGTCGCGGCCGGCCGGTCGTCGTGCCGTACTCGTGGCCCCGCTCGCGTATATATTGCCCCGTCTCGTTGTCCTGCTCGGTCGGGAACGGCCCAGCGCCCACCCGTGTCGTGTACGCCTTGGCGACGCCGATATACTTGTCCACCATCCTCGCGGGCACGCCGCAGCCGGCGGGCAGGCCCAGCGAGCTGCAGTTGGAGCTCGTCACGTAAGGGAACGTACCGTGATCCAAATCCAGAAGCGAGCCCTGGGCTCCCTCGAACAGAACGGATTTGCCTTGGCCGATGGCCGTGTGCAGCAGCTCCGTCGTATCCGTCGTAAACGGCACCAGCCTCTCGGCGTACCGCCGGCAGCTTTCGACAATCGCGTCCACGCTCATCGGCTCGGCCCCGTACAGCGCGGCGAGAATCTTGTTCTTGTAGGCGACAATCGTTTGCAGCTTCCGGCCCAGCTCCGGCAGATTGCGAAAGTCGCTCATCCGCACGGCGTAGTTGCGTCCCACCTTATCCGCGTAGCACGGGCCGATGCCGCGAATCGTCGTGCCGAGCTTCTGCTTGCCGAGCGACTCCTCGCGTAGCTGGTCCTCGCGCTTGTGATAATCCAGCACGACGTGGGCGTTCTCACTGATGAAAAGCCGGCCGTCCAGCGTAATGCCTCGCTGTGCCAGTCCGTCGATCTCGCCGATCAGCACCGCCGGGTCCACCACCACGGCGTTGGCGATCACGCAAACGACGCCGTCGCGAACCGAGCCGCTGGGCAGCAGGTGCAGGGCAAAACGGCTGTCCCCAACGACGACGGTATGCCCCGCGTTGGAGCCGCCGCCGTACCGCACTACGATATCGCAGTTCTCCGCCAGGATATCGACGACCTTGCCCTTGCCCTCATCACCCCATTGCAAACCGACCACGCAAATGTTCATGAAATCAGCGTTCCCCAAAACCATCCAACCGAGGCTTCCAAAAAAGACAAACCGTTATACACTACCGATCTTATCCCCGCCGGTCAATCCCATTGTTCCGGAATCCCAAACCCAAAGCCCGACCCGGTTACGGTTGACCCACGCGTGCTTATACGTTATTCGAAGTCTTTTGGCTTTTCTTGTTGCCGCGCTCGGGTGGGGGTGTCACAATCATGGAAGCGGAAACTCCTGTGAGATTGCTTCCTTGATTTGCGGTCGGCCGCCCGCGGTTCTGCTTCCGAAGCGGGCGGAGAGAGAATTTTCGGGAGAATCCTCAAGAACGGCCGGAACAGTTGCGGCCGGTGAATGCTCTTATCTATCGACGGCGAATGTCGGAGAAACCGGCGGAGTGCAACCGATGGGCTTCGCAGAGAGACCTAAAATGAAGGACCGGCGTCCCCGGAAGATTCCCTGCACCGCTTCAGTACGCGCGGCATTATCTGCTGTCCCAGGGCCACCAAGCCTGAGAGAGCCGGAGTATTTGGCGCCACTTTCGGCACGACGCGGATGCAGGGCTCGCCGGGATCGACGTTCGGGGCCTGGGAGATCACGAGCCCCTCGCCGGCGTTTCACGGCAGCTACGGCTACAATGCTTATTTGTTCAGCGGATACGTGAACGGGCTGTTCCTGGACTGGTCCGTGGGGAAGGTTGGCCGCAAAGAACTCTGGACCCTCCAGTGGAGTCGGGACTTCGATACGACCGGTCGTTGGGCCAAAGCCGGCGGGGTGCAGCCGGAGGACCGGCCGGCGTGAATGCGGAAATTCAAGGATTATTTGTCAAGAAAGGAGATGGGAACATGAAACGTCACTATCTTTGGGCTCTTGTCATCGTATGCGGTGCGGGCCTGAGCGCGCTGGTGCTGGTCGGCGCCACGCGCCTGCAGGGAGAAACGGCGAACGCTGAATTGCTCTCGCCCGGGTCCGGGGATTTCTTCTTCTTTCGGCTGGAGCTGGCCGGAGACGCCGTGGGCGACTACAGCGAGTGTTTGGGGCTGGGCTCGAGCAATGAGGTCCTGGAAGACCTACCGGCGACGAATGCGGTTGTCCCCATCAAACGAAAGACGCCGGGCGCACTGGAGTGGCACAACATCACGCTCAAGCGAAACAGTCCGAGCGACGTGCGCGTCGCATCCTGGCGCAAGGCCATGGAGACCGGGGATCTCACGACGGCCGTTCGGAATGGCGCGATCATCATGTTCAGGGTGGGTTCGGCCGAGCCGATCGCGCGGTGGGAGTTTCGCGGCGGCTGGGTCGCGACCCTGCGCTTCGACGGATCGATGGAGGAGTTGACCATTGTCCACGAGGGTTTGGACCGCGTAGGCTCGGCCAGCTCTGTGCCGGCAGCGCGCAGTCGCACGAGTTAGGGAGATCCGGCCAGGACCAACGTGTTCTTTTTTCAGGAGATTTGGGCCGCGATGTGCTCGAGGATGGGTCCCAGGTTGTCGTAGTGGCGGTCGCTCAGCTTCCACTGAGCCAGATCGCCCCTCTCATCCTTGTAGATGATCGTGAAGAAGCCCTTCTTGTCGAAATGCGTTCTGTCGATTTGCTCGATGGCGCTGTAGGGAACCCTTTTGCCGCCCGCCGCAATCAGTGCATCCTCCGCGGCCACCAGTCTTCTGTTGCGGATCGCGTACCAGTACCCGCCCAAGACCAGCGCGCCGGCGACGAGGAAGGGCGGCGCTATGCGGTTGGATGCCAGCGTGCTGTCCGCCTGGCCCTGCTCGTTGGTGTGTTTTTCGATGAAGCTCTGGTTGAGGTAGCCATCGTACGCGAACCAGAGCGCCGCGGCGAGGCACGCCGCGACATAGACGATAAAGTTGTTTCGCTTGTACCGGCTCAACGGCGCTTCGATGGCCATGGCGACTCCCTTCCCATAGATAGGAGTTTTGCAGAATGGAGATTAGGCTTACTTGAGGAAGGAAAAATCGTCTTCATGATTTTCCCTTCCGAAACGGCAAGTGCTTGATGCACAACCAGTCGGGCTGATTATTCAAGGAAATCCCCAAACCGATTTCCTTGAATAATATAAGCCTAATCTCCATTCTGCAAAAAGCCCATTTACGAGGACCGTCTTTGCGCAATCACCTCCGCCAGCGGCTGCACGAAGTGGTGTACGATCCTCTCGGCCATCAACTCCTCCACCATCGCGCAGAGATGCTCGAACGAGGCCGGCGCCTCGAATCGTTCGTTGGGTTTGCGATACTGCCGGGCCGTCAGCGACAAGGTGATCGCCTCATCATGATCCGTCTCCTTCTCGCCCGGCTCATAGATGCTCGTTTTCGAATCGATGCACACGCGGGCCTGCACGTAATTGTCCTCCGACAGCGTGATCACCATCGCCGGGGAGAAGACGATCGGCTTGACGTGCGGCCAATCCAGCAGACCGTTGAAGGCGCTCGTGCCGAACAGCGCCTCGGCAATGACTTCATCGTGACTGCCCGCGCAGTCGAAATCCATGGAGAAGCTCAGGTCCAGCGAATCGACGTCGAGCGGGGTTACGCCCAGCATGTAGGGCATGAGCTCCAGGATCAGCTTGTCCTGATGGTAGGCATCCTCCGAGCTCGATGGATTGACAATGCCGGAGCCGAGGCGATCCACTTCGAGGCTTACCCAGCGGTATTGGCCCGCCCCGTGATCCTCCTCGAGGCAATACTCGCCATTGTCCCGGCGGGAGAACTGGCCCATCCCCGGAAACTGCTTCTGAATCCGGTCGAAAAAGGTCAGGATCGTGTCTCGCTCTGTGGGGAGATCCAGTTCCGTGTTCACATACATGTCAATGTAAAAATCGTCGCACAAAGAGCTAAAACTATTCACTGGCATGAGGGAAAGAACCCTCCACAGAATTCTTTCAGCATCCAATCGAGCCGTGAAGCACCCGGACTTCGGGCCTATACCGGCTCAGTTTTCATCCATTATACGCTCAATCAGCAATTTGCCTACACTTTTTTCAGGCAGACGCTGAATTCTAACCGCATTTTTTCGGATTTCCAACGTTTCTTCCAATTTGACGCTTTTGCGGCCTTCCCAGCTTTCCCAGTTGTGCCCCATTCGCAGCCCCAGGAGAACCCATCCTGAACCACACCCTCCTGCAATCACCCATCTCTCCAAGAGACCGGTGCGAAAAGGTTAAACTACACAAGGAATTCACGCTCCGCAAGCGTTTTCCGCTTTTGCCGGTCTTAGCGCATCAACGAATATACCAGCACCACCAGCGCCAGAGCATAGCAGTAGAACCCGAAATAACGTAGCCGGGCCGCCTGAGAGAACCGCAGCAGCAGCTTGATTGCTCCGACCCCGACGACGGCCGCGACGGCACCGCCCAGCAGCGCGCACCACAGGGGCAGACTGCCCGATTTCAGCACCTCCCATTCGTGAAGGCTCTCGACCAGCGCGGCCCCCAATATCGCGGGTATTCCTATCAGCAGACTGAACGCCACCGCGCCGGTTCGTTGCAGACCTAACAGAATCGCTATGCAAATCGTGGCGCCGCTGCGCGAGATTCCGGGCATCACGGCTACCCCCTGGGCCAGCCCGACCACCAATGCGCCCCGGAGCCCAAACTTATCCAAGTCGAGCGGACTGTGTTTCTTTCGGTCGGTAACCCACAGCAGGGTGCCGGTTATGACCCACATCAGGGCAACGACCTCCAGGCTCCCAAACGCTTGTTCGAGATACTTTCTGACCGGCATGGCGAGCATGCCGGTCGCCGCCGTGGCCGCGATAATCATCAGAAGCAGGCGGCGTTTGTTCACGCCCGCCAGTACTTCACCCAAACCGCTTCGCTCTTCCACGAGCGTGGCCTCGCGGGGCACGAAGCCAGGCAGGAGTCTCCCAAAGACGATCCCAATGGCAATCAGCGTGCCTAAATGGGTCGCCAAGTCGAACAGAAGCATCTCCGGGCTCTTGGCGTCAAACCCAAAGAGCGTCTCCAATAGGGCCAGGTGCCCCGACGATGAGACCGGCAGAAACTCCGTAATCCCCTGCACCACTCCCAGCAGAACGACAACCAAGATACTCATGCGGCCTCCATGCGAGGAAGTGCGTAACGCGATCAGCCTTGGAGCTTGTGGAGAATATGATGTGCGAGATGCTCGTTGATCTCACGGTGTCGGGGCACGGGCTGGCACGCACCGGTCCGTGGATTCTGATACCAATCGTGGCGACCCCATGCCTAAGCAGGACGCACCCGTCGTCCTCAAGCTGCCGGATCAAATCCGTTCGCTTCATGCAATTCGCAGCTCCGCCACGCGCCGCACGCCCGGGATCCGTCCGCTGGTCAGCTCCTCATAGAGATCTTTGAGATTCTCCTGAAGCTCTTCGACCGTCTGGCCCTGCGTCATGTAGTCCGGATACTCCTCCAAGTGACCCAGCCACATGCCCTCGTCTTGCCAATAGATGTAGCGAACCGTATTCATAACCATACCTTACCATCCCGGCATCCGCAAAATCAACAGAAACTCGCATAAGAGGCCTCGGAGGACTGATTATGCGAATTACTTCTGAAAACTTCATAGATGCTGGGCCTGCCGTTGTCATTTCGACCAAGGCCGAAGGCCGCGTGGAGAAATCTGGCCGCGCAGGTACGATGCGCCATATTCGAGAC